>Ga0210037_1002065_pt1 | contig 11132 bp, 14 predicted proteins | sample CryGey08umfilter_3_FD_185451 | JGI IMG/M metagenome (GOLD analysis project Ga0210037, IMG submission 185451) | Groundwater microbial communities from aquifer in Utah, USA - Crystal Geyser 4/9/14 0.8 um filter (SPAdes) (version 3) | ecosystem: Environmental > Aquatic > Deep subsurface >...
GGAGAAATTTGAAAAACTTTTGGAACAAAATCTTGTTTGTCTATAATATCCCTAACTTGTGATATTTTACGAAGTAATTTTTCTACACAACCTGCCTATATTGTACAAATTAGGAATTATAAGTTGAGAATCTCTCAAAAACGAAGTAATTCAAGTGCAAATCGAAGCTATTTAGCTCCCCTCGTGGGTTAATCGAAGCGAGGCGTACGGATTGTACGATGAGCGAGACACGGAGATTTAAGTTCGAAAGACGAGTTTTTCAGAGATTCTACTTTCGTTTCATCTTTTGTGTCGTTTCAAATGTTCCGAGCCTCTTTCAGAAAAAGAGTCGGAGTTGGCTTTCTATGGCTGGTATGGAGAAAAGTGTGAGTGTGAGAACTGGAATCAAAGCCCATTGAAGGATATTGAAAATATAGTCCCGTTTGCGGAACGTCGTATATTTTTTCATTATAAGAATGGATACGATACTCGGAAATATGATCGTCGCGAATATCCATGTGAACAAGAAAGACGTAATGAGCGGAATAGTCAGACTAATGATAGACTCATGAACCGAGGATAGGATACCGGGGATATATCCTATAAAAAAGAGCATAAAAGCACCTCCTGCCCAAAACAAATGGTTGAGTATGAGATATCTCGTCTTTCTGAATTTTTCAGAAAAAGGAATATTGGGATTATTTACAAACTGCGGAATAACGTACTCAATATCGGTACATCCCCAAGACCAACGTCGAAGCTGTTTATACTGGGAACGAATGGTTTTTAAAAGATTTTCTTCCTCGACGATATCCATTCGACATACGGCCGGAACATTCACGATTCGGAAAATACCGTCGAATGCGAAATAACTTCTCCAGTACTGAAATCCGTCCTCGACGATACTCGTAAGAGACCAGAAATCTGCTTTCTTGAGACAATACAGAGACTGTCCATATACCGCGAAATTTCGGTAGAACTCCGGATTTTGCGATTCGGAAAGCTGCCAGAAAGTCGTTCCCATAGCGATGAGACGAGCAAAAAAGGTCCCTTTATGCCAATTGTTGGCATACACCGGAGTATATTGGTAGATAGCATTCTGATTATGTTCGGTCGAAAGGAATGTATAGCTCGTGATGAGGAAGAAATTCGCTTCGACAAGCGTATCAGTGTCAATAGTAGAGACAAAGGTCATACGTTCGTCGAGTTCTTCCATTTCCATATACCGTTTCATAGCATAGGTAATATTGGAACCTTTTACTTTTCCTTCGCCAGGAATATCTGCCGGATGCACGACATTCACTATTCGTATAGGGGAAGTGCCCGAATAATCCGCGACAATTTTCTCTGCATTTTCCATGGCTCAAGGTCCGCGTTCCTCGGTTGCGAGAAGAACAACGATATTTTCTTTATAAGGATAATCATTCGCGATAATGGATTCTATGTTTTCCGCGATAACGTCGTACGGTTCGGAGTAAATAGGAACGATAACGATATGTTTCAAGCGTTTTGCATCTTCGAGAATCACTGGATAATCCGTATAATCCTGCTTATTAGTACGAAGAAGTGTGATATAGGAAGTAAGGATGTAATAATAGGATTCGAATACTTTTACCGTCCAATACGAGATATAAAAAGCGATGAAGAGGATACCGATCTGATAACTAATACTGAGCAGTATTATCGGTATAAAGAAAATAATACAGAGAAAAATGATGGGAAGCTTGGAAAGGAAAGCTTGGCTCAGGAAGTAAGGATGGATTTTCATATCGCAAAGGAGTAAAAGAGAATGTGCGGGATTATAGGGAGAACTGGGAAGATTGCAAATAAAAATATCCTGCCTTTTTTCTTTACTTTTTCTCGCAATTTCATACTATTTTTATGAGTAAATTCAATTTACATCGCTTTCTGGTAGTTTTTCATTTCTCGCCAAACGAAGCCAGTAAACATTTTCTGAATATACAAGGCCGTCTTAATTTCGAAATGAAAATCCTGCCAGCGCGCGAAATCGAATCCACCTGAGAATCCTTCTAAACCTTTCTTCCTTATGAAAACTATCATCGTCGACATCGCTCCACGCAATATTAAAACCGAAGACCTTGAAGCCCGTATGACCGAGCTCGAATCACTCGTGTCTACCTATGGCGACATCGTGGTCGTGAAACGAATCCAGAAGCGCGACACTCCCGACTACTCAACGTATGTCGGAACCGGAAAACTCGATGAAATGATTGCCGCCGGAGAAGAACTCGGAGCCGAGCGGATTATCATCGGGAATATACTGAAACCCGCACAGATCTACCACATCAATGAGATTCTCCGGGAACGCAAATCCAAGATTCAAGCCTGGGATAGAATCGATTTGATACTCAAAATATTCGATCAACACGCCAATTCTCCCGAAGCCAAGCTCCAAATCGAGCTTGCCTCCATCCGCCATATGGGACCGCGGATTTTCGGGATGGGAATGGAACTCTCGCGTCAAGGTTGAGGAGGTTCTGGAGCTATGCGAGGTCTCGGAGAAACCAATACCGAGATTATGAAACGTCATCTCCGCGATCACGAATTGAAAATAATCGAAAAGTTAGAAAGATACTCCAAGACTCGAAGCGAACACCGAAAAGCGCGCAAGAGGAAAGCTCTGAAAACCGTCGGAATCGTCGGATACACCAACGCGGGAAAATCCACACTTATGAATACACTCACCCATAAAGGAGTTCTCGCCGAAGACAGGCTCTTCGCCACGCTCGGGACGAGTGTCGGGAAGATGTGGTTGGCACCTTCTATGGAGAATTTACAGAGAGAAAATACCTCTCTTGCCTCCCTGACAAAGGAGGTGTCCGAAGGACGGAGGGTTATAGAAGCCGAGAAAGAGTTGTGAGATTCAGAAAACCCCCCGATACTTCTTCCAGAAGCATCGACCCCCTTGTCAGGGGGTTATACCTATGGAAAAGAAATCCTCGTCAACGACACTATCGGATTCATCCGGGATCTCCCTCCGGAACTTATCCGGGCGTTTTCCTCGACCCTCGAGGACTCCATCGAAGCGGATATTTTGCTTCACGTCATCGACGCGAGCGATCCGAAGGTCCTGGAGAAGATCGACATCGTGGACACGACACTGTCGAACATCGGAGCTACACAACCGAGAATCTATGTATTCAACAAGATTGATCATATGTCCGAGCTTGCCATCCTTATGATGCGGGAGCAATTTGCAGAACTGAATCCTCTGTTCATAAGTGCTGTGAGCGAGCGAGGAATCGGGGAATTGAAGGAGAGGATTGGAGAGATGGTGGGATAAAAAATACCCATTCCAGCTGGAATGGGTATTTTTAGATATAAGTTATGATTTCCTGGCTATGATGTCTATAAATCAGTTCATGGTTGTTTCTCCAGAGATTTTATTGTGGGTATCTTGGAGTTCACGAATCTCGAGTATCTCAAAATCATCAAATAATTCTTGTAAAAAATGACTCTCAAAATAATACTTAATGTCCTCTCCATTTTTATAGAAATTATTTCCGATGCGTTCTCATTTTCAGAAATCTCGGTCATGGATGGATTTTACGCGGATGAAGATATATCATCACTTCCTCAACGAGGTTTTGAGTTTCTGAACGATATCTCTCATATCCTTTTCATTGAAATAATGCAAGGAATTACAGGCGTATATTACGTCATAGTGATCCTGAATGAATATATATTCTCTAACACTTCAAAGAATAGTATGTACATCCAATCATTTTTCTTTCGAAAACATCTGCAATCCATTCAGAGCGTTCTGAGAAAAATCAAAAGCATCCACTTGAAATCACTTTTCTGCAAAGTAGAGACTATCTCTTCCTGTTCAGCAACCCAAGTCCAATAATCTTGGATTGGTTCAGGGACAATAATCAATCACTTTCTGGGCGAAAGTATTATTTTCTATGAGGCCCGGTTTTCACCATTTTTGGGTAAATAGAAAAAAATGTAGGCTACAAATTGTTTCTTTTGTATATCCAAAGAGCTAAAAATGAACGAAGTCTGGTATTACTTAATCACTTGTGTTCATTGACTCATTCGGTAGTTAAAACTCAGAAATATCATTCCAATTTGTTCGTAGTTCGTTCGATGCTTGGATTGTTATGGAGAGCTGATTGAAACATGTAAGGCAGAGCATTGATTATGTGCTTGTGAGCCTTCCGTAGATTTTGATGTGTATATGTCCATCATCCTTTCTGGGTGGTGGACTTTTCATTGAGGTAGAATCGATACGTTGTTTCCCATACTCGCAGAGCAATCGGGAAGAGAAAAGGATTAGAAAGAACAGGATAGTTGGTGATGTGTTTGAGCTGTTTTCATGCTTGTGACTTCGGATGATTCGAGATATATGATTTAACCTGTCTTTGTATATGAACAAGGCATCTTTGATGGATGATATCGGGGTAGACTTCTTTCAAGGCCGAGATAATGCTTGGTGAGCCGTCGGTGGAGCAGGATTTAATGCCTCAGTATCACATTTCGTCTCGTAAGAAACGTAAATCCTCGACAATGTATGTTTTCTTTTCACCGTCTCGGATACTGAATCAGATAACTTTGTCTTGTTTGCTTTCATAGTAGACGAGGAGTACTTGTTTTGATGGAAGATGATATCCATCTATCATGAGATAGTGTACATATGGATATATTTCGTCGATATGATGAATCTTGTTTGTATCAAGGCGATATTGGATATCTCGGCGAACGAGAGGCTCTTCTCTATATGTTTGTTCTGCAAGTTGTTGTACGGAGTATCACTCTTTTATGTAGGTGTTGAATACGGATGAAGTACGGAGTTTTTGTTCTTGTTTTCGTATTCTTCTTTCTACAAATGAACGACCGCATGCCTTGCATCTATTTTTAGGTTTTCATGCGTTGTTGCATCCGTCCTTTTTAATCCGAGAAGACCCACATTCCGGACATTTTTTTTGACATAATTATTCAAGATGAAAAAATAGTACCAACGATAGTACTATTTTTCCTTTTACAATCAAGAGAACATAAAAAATCCAGCCTACATTTTTTTCTATTTACCCATAAAATCCCCGCTTGAGCGGGGATTTTATTATGGAAACTGAAAGAATTACTTATTAAACTAATCTAATAATTTAATTCTCACAAACTCTGGAACTTTCGCAAAAGCGAAGTAATTTGAGTGCAAATCGAGTATCGAAACGAGGCGTACGACTGTACGATGAGTGAGACACGGAGATTTAAACTCAAAGAACGAGTTTTTCCGAGAGTTCCCCCTTATTTTTTTATGACTGTCTTGTACATTTCGAGCACATCCCCAACTTCCGGTTTCACATCACCTTTGTAGCTGATACCACAATCATTTCCTTCTTCCACTTCATTTACATCGAGAAGTCCTGATTTGAGATTGGCAACCTCTCCGTTAGCAACCTTCTTGCCATCGCGGATGATACGAATCTTGGATCGGTTTTCGACCTTTCCGCTCTTGACTTCAAGTCCGACAATCATCTTGTCTTTTCCAGTATAGAATATGGCCTTCACTTTCGTTTCTCCGAGTTCGACATCTTCGTAACGAGTGTCGACCATACCGGTGATAATCGCCTCTACTCGGTCGAGAACGTGGTAGATAACTTTCTTGTCGATAAACTCAATCTTGGAATTGGCAAGCGTATTCTTGGCTCGTACTCCAACTCCGACGTTGTAGGCGATAAGGATAGCCTGGCTCGTACCCGCAAGTACGACATCGCTATCATTCACGTCTCCGACTGCGGAGTGGATGAATGTTACGCGAGTTTCTCCAGTAGAGAGTTTGGAAAGAGCATTCTTCAGGGCTTCCAAACTTCCGTTGGATTCGCATTTCAGAACCACTTTGAGTTGTTTGAGTCCTCCAGTTTTGAGTCGATTGAGGAGGAGATCAAGAGACGCTCCTTCGAAATTATGGATACTCTTCGTACTCTGAACGAGTTGGAATTCATGTGCCTTCGCAGCTGCAGTAAGCGAGTCTGGAACCACTTGGAGAATATCTCCTCCGCCGACGGTCTTCGACATACCGGAAACGAGTACTGGAACAGATGGTCATGCATGATCGACATTTTTCCCCTTGAAATCTCGGAGAAATCGGACACGTCCGCTGGCTGATCCACAAGCGACATAATCTCCTTTTTTGATAGTTCCTGTGTTAACAAGCACGGTTGCCAAAGGTCCGAGTTTCGCATCGAGATGCGATTCGATAACCGTTGCGATTGCTGGACGATCTTCGATTGCTTTGAGATCCATCATCTCTGTTGAGAGGAGAATCATATCAAGAAGGTCATTAATCCCGAGTCCGGTATGAGCAGAAACAGGGACAACGATAAGATCTCCGCCCCATTTCTCTGGTTGGAGTCCTTGCTCAGCAAGTTGTCCATAGACTAGTTCCACATTTGCTCCCGGTTTATCCATCTTATTCACGGCGATAATCATTGGAACATTTGCTTCCTTGGCGTGATTGATAGACTCGATAGTCTGAGGTTTCATACCCTCATCTCCCGCGATAACAATTACAGCAAGATCGGTAAGCTTCGCTCCTCGGGCACGCATTATAGAGAATGCCTCATGTCCCGGAGTATCGAGGAATGTGATTTTCTTTCCGTTCTTTTCAACCTGATATGCTCCGATTTTCTGGGTAATACCTCCGGCTTCGCCTTTCGTAATCTCCGTACTACGGATGTAATCGAGGATAGAAGTCTTTCAGTGATCGACATGTCCCATGACAGATACAATCGGTGCACGAGTAATCATTTTGGATACATCGTCATTTTTCAGAAGCTCTTCTATGTTTCCATCCATGAGACTCGAAACACTCGCTTTCGTACTAATCTCTTTGGTAATCTTAATTCCAAATATTTCCCCGATAAGAAAACAGGTATCGAAATCGATCTTGGTATTGATAGTTACCATCATACCGTTTTTCATAAGCTCGGTGATGATTTTCACAAGCGGAACTCCAATTTTTTCAGAGAATTCTTTTACCGTAAGTACCTCTGGTATCGTGATTTCCTGTCCGGTTTTATCGGTAAGAGTCTGTTTGATATCATCAATATCTTTTTCTTTTTTTTCGAAATTAGCAACTTTTCCAGACCGACGGAATCCTCCATCATCTTCGGCATATCCTCGAACTTTCAATGTTTTCCTTCCTCCATGCCGTTCTCCGAAAGAGAATGGGGATTTTCCTGAACCTCCTTTTGGTTTATTATTTCCAAATACTTTCTTTTCTTTGTTTCCACCTTCTGAGGATCTTGGAACAAATACGAAAGGTGTTTCATTTCCTTCTTTCTTGACAGGAGCAGAAGAAGTCGGTGCGGGTGAAAAAGAAACCCGGGGAACAAATGGAGTTTTTTTATGTTCACGTGGAGCGGATTCGTCCCGTGAGACAAATTTTGAAACATTGAGCGGGGAAGATTCTTTTTCTTCTTTTACTTCGTCTTTTTTTTCATCTTTTGGCGACCAAATAATTGCAACCGGAGATTTTTTATCTTTCGATGAGTTTTTTTGAACCGTTTCTGGAGCAATATTCTCCGACTCATTTGTGGAAGTTGTTTCTTCTACTTTTTTCGCCTTCACTTTCAACTTCAATCATGGTTTTTTTGAAGTATCTGCTTCTACGGAAGCAGGAGTCGGGATATGAGCGTAATAGTCATCGAAACTGGTAGTATTCTTGTCGGCCATTATTTTGAAAGGGGATAAATTATATAAGAAAGGAACACACAAATGATTGTCTTTCTTGACAATCTTATTGTCTGTTTGCCGTTTTTGTTACGTGATAATAGAGTAGGAGTATATGTTTTCGGTCTGTAAAGTCAAAAAAAGAGTGAATTTTTTGCCAAAAAAATAAAATCTTTTGACTTTGGAGCGATTTTCTATATAAATCTCTGCACGTTTTCGGGAGGTATCTATTACCGACGGAGAATGCACAAAACCAGCTCATTAACATCCTACCCACAAGAAGATGAAACTTCAAATGGGGAAGTAAATAACCACGATACATAAAGTACCTAGATATGTACTATAAAAAAGGTCTATTAGTTATATATTTATATATGCTAGCATCTCTTTCGAAATGAGATGAGTTCGAGGAAAAATCGAGTATCGAGCGAGTCGTAGCGGAAGCTACGGTGAGCAAGACACGGAAATTTTGACGAAGAAATCGCTCATTCACGAAAGAGATTACGTTTAAAAGAGTTTGATCATAGCTCAGGATGAACGCTAGCGGTGCGCCTAACACATGCAAGTCGAACGGACGTGATTGGCAACACAGAACCTATAATTTAGTTATAAGGTATCAGAAGGCAGAAGGCAGGTATCAGAAAGGAAGATTTTTAATAAATCTATTAAATAAATCCATTCTAATTACTGATCCCTGATAACTGATATCTCATTAACAAATTGTCAGTTATGCGTTGTCAGTCACGTTAGTGGCAAACGGGTGAGTAACAAGTTTGTACCTACCCCAAAGTGAGGGATAGCCCGGAGAAATCCGGATTAATACCGCATATGACCTACGGGTTAAAGCCGCAAGGCGCTTTGGGAGGGGCATGCTTTCTATCAGCTAGTTGGTGAGGTAATAGCTCACCAAGGCTATGACGGATAGTTGGTCTGAGAGGACGACCAGCCACAATGGAACTGAGACACGGTCCATACTCCTACGGGAGGCAGCAGTGAGGAATCTTCCGCAATGGGCGAAAGCCTGACGGAGCGACACCGCGTGGAGGATGACGCGTTTACTCGTGTAAACTCCTTTTCTGTGGGAAGATAATGACGGTACCACAGGAATAAGGGGCGGCAAACTACGTGCCAGCAGCCGCGGTAATACGTAGGCCCCAAGCGTTATCCGGAATTACTGGGTGTAAAGCGTCTGTAGGTGGGAATACAAGTCTTCTATGAAAGACCGGAGCTCAACTCCGTGTTTGTGGGAGATACTATATTTCTAGAATCGGGGAGAGGGAAGCAGAATTGTATGAGTAGGGGTGCAATCCGTTGATACATACAAGAATACCAAAAGCGAAGGCAGCTTCCTGGAACCGTATTGACACTGAGAGACGAAAGCGTGGGGAGCGAAAAGGATTAGATACCCTTGTAGTCCACGCCCTAAACGATGGGTACTGAGTGTTGGGACTTGTTCCCAGTGCTTCAAGCTAACGCATTAAGTACCCCACCTGAGGAGTACGGCCGCAAGGTTAAAACTCAAATGAATAGACGGGGACCCACACAAGCAGTGGATCATGTGGTTTAATTCGACAATAAACGGGGAACCTTACCTAGGCTTGACATCCTACGAATCCGGCGGAAACGTTGGAGTGCTCGCAAGAGAATGTAGAGACAGGCGCTGCATGGTTGTCGTCAGCTCGTGCCTTGAGGTGTTCGGTTAAGTCCGTTAACGAGCGCAACCCACGTCATTAGTTACTATGTCTAATGAGACTGCCTGAGTTAATCAGGAGGAAGGTGTGGATGACGTCAAATCAGCATGGCCCTTATGCCTAGGGCTACACACATGATACAATGGTCGGTACAAAGAGTTGCAAACCCGCGAGGGCAAGCTAATCTCATAAAGCCGATCTCAGTCCAGATTGGAGGCTGCAACTCGCCTCCATGAAGTTGGAATTGCTAGTAATCGTGAATCAGACATGTCACGGTGAATATGTTCCTGGGTCTTGTACTCACCGCCCGTCATGGCATGGAAGGTGGTTCTGCTGGAAGCCCCCGAAGCAATATTGGGGTCCATAGTAAAATCACTAACTGGGCTAAAGTCGTAACAAGGTATCCGTACGAGAACGTGCGGATGGACTATCTCCTTATCGAAAGGTTTATTTACTTCCTCATAGTTTTGTCTTCTGGTGGGTTGGATGCTGAGAGTTCTCAAAAGAAATCAACAATAATCCCCTCTCGATACCGAGAGGGGATTATTTAAATGCCTTTCCATGAAAGATATGGTCTGCCATAACTTGTTATTCTAAAAAAACAGATATACTGCAAGTATATTCTTTACATTTAAATAAATGGAAAAAATTAAAGAAAAACTTAGAGAATTAATAAATAGTGCTGATGAAAGTAAACATTCGAAAGAAGAGCTTGATAATTTATCGAAATTTGTTGAAAACTTAGAGAAATTTACATACCCTACAAATATCAAAAAATGAGTTATTAAAAATCTTGAATTAGAACGGCAACATACTATTCCTTGAGTCTTTCTTAATGGGTTTACTGAAAATAATGATGGAATGATATATTTATATGATTTATCCAAGAAAGATTTTGTAAACGAGAGTAAAGTGTCAACAAATTCTATTCTAAAAGAAGAGGATATATATGTATTTACCGATAAATCTGGAAAAAAGAATTACTTTTTCGAAAAATTTACTTTTTCTTTCATTCTTGAATGAGGCATTAAAAATGTGTTAGGAAAATTCTTAACACACGAGAAGCTCATAGAAAGAGATTGGCAAATTCTATCGTGATTTATTGCCTTTCAATTCACAAGAACAAAGCGTTTTTTGGAAACTCTAAAATACAATTACCAAAAATCCATGAAGATTATGTTTCAGAATAGATATAAAACATTCGAACATTTTGAAGAGCGATTTAAGAAAATGCAAAAGGAAACAGGCTATAAAACCAATGTGACTATTCGTGAAACATATGATTACATAAAAGCATGAAATTATGATGCAGTAGCAAACAAAGATTATATCCTAACAACGGCAATGAGCTTAGCAAATGATTTTTGGCCGTTATTTCTAAATGCTCATTATGAGATATTGGAAACTCGAAAATTATGATTCTTTATGTGTTCAGATGTACCATTTTTTATTATACCACCTGTAGGCTGGCCAAAAAATATGTGACTCTGACTTATGTATCCACCAAAAGCCGAAAGAATAATGCCTTTAAATAAAACACAGTGTGTAAAAATAACTTTATTCCCAAAAGAAATTAACCATGGGGTTAGTTGTTCCTATAAAACAATCAACGAGAAAATGACCAATAGAATAAATACTGAGATAAGCCTAAAATGTGTTGGTACAAATCCTTTGCTTTCAGCTACTGTATCTGATAGACTTGGCAACACTTAGTTTCTAATCTATCTTTGTATGATTTACACAAAAAAACACTTGTAATAAATG
>Ga0210037_1002073_pt1 | contig 11109 bp, 11 predicted proteins | sample CryGey08umfilter_3_FD_185451 | JGI IMG/M metagenome (GOLD analysis project Ga0210037, IMG submission 185451) | Groundwater microbial communities from aquifer in Utah, USA - Crystal Geyser 4/9/14 0.8 um filter (SPAdes) (version 3) | ecosystem: Environmental > Aquatic > Deep subsurface >...
TCGCGAAAGAGTGTTGCGGCAACTGGTCCAGCGTGCTGAAAAAATGGGAATGAAGCTCGTCGCCAAAGAACAGCCCGCTTAATTCCGCTTTTTACAATCAGTGGGTTGGGAGGTGTTTCTTAAGAGGTTTTTTTGTATATATCACGACGCGGCGAGTTATCAAGATGATCATGAATAATCCCGGTCAGCCTGCCGTCGGCAATGGCCTTCTTGAATTCGCGACCGAACGATTGTTTGCTCTGGATTGATGACCACTCCCTTCCCATAAGGGTTTTTACGTCAAACTCCGTGCCTTTTGGAAGAGCGTCGATTTTGCTTTGAACAAGGGAAAATATGGTTGTAATCATAATTATGGACTCCACTACTTGGCCCTCCCTGTAATCACGCCTGCCTTATTGGGAGATGCGGCAGCATGCTTTTTTCTTTTACACGAATTCATTGATGATTTTAGAGACCGAGGAGCTTCTTCTTTTTCTGATGAAATTCCTCTTCGGAGACTATCCCTTTGTCACGAAGGGTAGCTAACTTTTCTAGGTCATCCAGTGATGATGACTGTGAGGGCTTAGACGTTGCCGCAGATATGCGCCTCTGAAGTTCATCTCTGAGAGCCTCAACAGCACCCTGCTGGCTAACGCGAAACAAGACTGTGTTCTCGTCCTGCGTACCTTGCAATAAACCTCCTTTCGCCTCGCGACCGCCGAGAAAGGCAAATTGAATGTACCCATTCGTAAAGGCGTTCGCATTCTTGAACTGAATCGATGAAATCTGGGAAATAAGTATTTCCTTATCGCCCTTCAAGCCCTGCGTCATAAACGCAAGAATGCCTTTTCGTTTAATCCGAAGTACTGTATCTGTCAGTTCAAGCTGACCGTTGTAACCTTGTGCTTCAACTATTGTTGTGGACATGAAATCCTCCCTATGTGTGGTTGCTGCCGAAAAACCTAACGTGGAATTAACCGGCTCCGCGCTTTTGCGGAGTCCGGGTTGAATGTCGGGTTAGATGCGCGCTCGATTGATGCAATAGTGTTGAACACAGAATCGAAGTCCTTTCCGCCTTTTACTTCCATGATAAGGCGCGCAAGTCCAGCGCGTCCAGCGTGGAGATACCACTCGCCAACTGCTCGTCTTGCCGTGCCGTAGCTTAATTGCCAATTGTCTTTTCCAAATAGGGTTGCTTTGCCAATAGCTTTCAATTCTGGTGCATTGCGGCCATTGTCGGTCGCCTTTAGCCAAGCCTCTTCTGTGTATCGAGGGTCTTCGCTAACAAGAACTGCAAGTCCCTCATCAAACCAGTCTGGGATTTCGCGCCAAGACCTGAATGTACCAACCCGGTTATGAAGTTCAATATGGGTAAGTTCGTGAGCGGCTATTGTTACATCCAATCCACGGGGGGAGAGCAACAGCATGGACTCTCCATATGCCTTACCTTTTGCTCCTACTCCGCCATGCGAAATGAAACACTCCTCGGTGGAGCAAGCGAACACCTTGGATGATCCCTCAAGGCTACCGAAAAATGCCGACACACGCCCCTTGGCCAAGCTCAACGTTTTGAGGAATTCCTCCCGTTTACCAGGTGGCATTTGATCGTCCACATACACACCCTCGTTGATTTCTGAGAAACCGAACCAACTGGGCGCAAACAGCTTTGTGCTCCGAACGGTACTGCATCCGGTCGTACACAAAACAAGCGCAATGATGAGCAAGTATTTAAGCATCTAACGTAATGTTGACACCGAAATCGGTGTATATCCTGCGCCGATAAAGAGTAGAATTCGGCTGGTTTTCAATTTTAACTCCTTGTTTGTTTTTGACTACTGTACATAATAAGGCGATGTTATGAACACTGAAATCACACCTAAAACCACTCCGCCGAAACTGCTCGATCAAGTCCGCGACAAGATCAGGGTGAAACATTACAGCATTCGCACAGAAACGCAATATGTGCAGTGGATCAAGCGCTTCATTCTGTTTCACGGCAAGCATCATCCGAGGGAGCTGGGCGCGGTGGAGGTGGAGGCATTCTTGACTCATCTGGCGGTAGAGGGGAATGTGTCGGCTTCGACGCAGAATCAGGCTTTGTCTGCGTTGTTGTTTTTGTACCGTGAGGTGTTGGGGGTGGATTTGCCTTGGCTGGATAACGTGGTGCGGGCGAAGAAGCCGCAACGTTTGCCGACGGTACTGAATCGCGCCGAAGTGGCGTTGGTTTTGGAGCGGATGGACGGCGTTTACAGTCTGATGGCGCGGCTGTTGTATGGCACGGGAATGCGGCTGATGGAGTGCTGCCGTTTGCGGGTAAAAGATATTGATTTTGGTCAGCGCGAGATTTTGATCCGCGATGGCAAGGGCGGCAAGGATAGGGTGACGATGTTGCCGGATACGCTGGTTCAGACCTTGCAGGCGTATCTGGCGAAACGTCGCCTGTTGTATCAGGATGATCTGGCTAAAGGCATGGCTGAAGTGTTTTTGCCGGACGCGCTGGCGCGCAAATATCCCTCTGCCGCGAGTGAATGGGCCTGGCAATATGTGTTCCCATCGGGGAGTTATTCGCTTGATCCGCGCAGTGGGCGCGAGCGCCGTCACCATATAGATGAAAAATTGTTGCAGCGCGCCGTGAAAAAAGCGGTGGGTTTATCAGGCATCACCAAGCTGGCCACGCCGCATACCTTCCGTCATTCCTTCGCCACGCATTTGCTGGAGAGCGGCTATGACATTCGCACGGTGCAGGAACTGCTCGGTCATTCCGATGTTTCCACCACGATGATTTACACTCATGTCCTGAATAAGGGCGGGCGAGGGGTGGTCAGTCCGCTGGATAGGTGAATAATTTTATATAATATGTTGATTAATAATAATTTATATTATTTCAGGGCGGCTGCATGAGTCTGCTCAAAGTAAATAATTTGGTCACTGGATTGCGCAACGGCGCAAATATCGTGGACGGTATTTCCTTCGACATCGCGGCGGGGGAGACTTTCGCGCTGCTGGGCGAATCGGGCTGCGGCAAGTCCATGACGGCGCTCTCCTTGATGCGCCTGCTGCCGGACGGCGTGGCGAATACGGGGGGTTCGGTGCGGGTGGCGGGTATCGAGCTGTTCGGTTTGCCGGAGCGCGAGATGCGGGCGGTGCGCGGCGGCAAGATGGCGATGATTTTTCAGGAACCGGGGCTGAGTTTGAATCCGGTGATGACGGTGGGTGCGCAGATTGCCGAGGTGCTGGAATTGCACGGGGGGCGGCCGGACGCCAAGATTTTACCCCCTCTCCCCCTCTCCCCCTGCAAGGGGGAGAGAGTTAAGCGTTGCGTCGAGTTGCTGGATCAGGTCGGTATTCCCGACCCGGCGCGGCGCGTGGACGAGTATCCGTTCCAGTTGTCCGGCGGCATGAAGCAGCGCGTGATGATTGCGATGGCGCTGGCGGGCAGGCCGAAATTGCTTATCGCAGACGAGCCGACCACGGCGCTGGATGTGACGATACAGGCGCAGGTGCTGCAATTGCTGCGCGACACGCAGGACAAGTCCGACATGGGGATATTGTTGATTACGCATGATCTGGGCGTGGTGGCGGAGAACGCGCACCGGGTTGGCGTGATGTATGCCGGGCAGATTGTCGAACAGGCGACACGCGAGCAGTTGTTCGCGCAGCCCTTGCATCCCTATACGCAAAAATTGTTTGCCGCGTTGCCGGATGCCAGCCGCCGTACCCTGGTGTCTATCCCCGGCAGTGTGCCACCGCTGGGCAGTATTCAGCAGGGTTGCCGTTTCGCGGCGCGTTGTGATCTGGCGTGGGAGAAATGCCGCGAACAGACCCCGGAATGGACACGGGTTTCGTCGCAGCAGGGGGTGAGGTGCCACCTTTATGAGGGGCAGGGGGCAAAGGCACAAGAAATTGGGGGGGAGGATAAGTCGGTACATTCTCCAGAGGGTGTCGAACCCACCTTGAACCTTGAGTCCTGCAATTTGCTCCTCAATGTCTTTGACCTGCGCGTTCATTTCCCGATCCGCCACGGCATTTTGCAAAGGGTGACGGGCGCGGTGAAGGCAGTGGACGGGGTATCGCTGGATATTCCTGTCGGGCGGACGCTGGCGCTGGTGGGCGAATCCGGCTGCGGCAAGACCACGCTGGGCAAGGCGGTGTTGCAATTGATCGCGCCCACGGCGGGCAGCGTGCAGTTTGCAGGGCGCGAGTTGATAGGTTTGAAGCCGCGCGAGTTGCGCGTACAACGCGCCGCGATGCAGATGGTATTTCAAGACCCTTACGCCTCGTTGAACCCCAGGATGCGCGTGGCGGAAATCCTCGAAGAGGGCATGAGTGCGATGCGGATCGGCGGCGGGAGTGTCAGCCGTCAGGCGCATATTGATGGGCTGCTGGATAAAGTGGGTCTGGCGCGCACCGCAAAATGGCGTTATCCGCACGAGTTTTCCGGGGGGCAACGGCAACGCATCGCGATTGCCCGCGCGCTGGCAGTGTCGCCGAAACTATTGATTTGCGACGAGCCGACCAGTGCGCTGGATGTCTCGGTTCAGGCACAAATTCTCAATTTACTCAAGGAGTTGCAACAAGAGCTGAAGCTGGGCTATCTGTTTATCACGCACAATCTGGCGGTGGTTGACTATCTGGCACACGAGGTTTGCGTGATGTATCTGGGGCGCATCGTCGAACGCGGCACGGCGGATGAAGTGTTGCGCGCGCCCCGTCACCCCTATACTCAGGCCTTGCTTTCTGCCGTGCCGCGCATGGATGGCCGGCAGCGGGAGTTCATCCGGCTGGAAGGGGATTTGCCGTCGCCCGCCCATCCGCCGCAAGGTTGCCACTTTGCGCCGCGCTGCCGTTATGCCGAGACGATTTGCCGGGAAAATTACCCGCCAGCGAGCAATTTTTCGGCCAGCCAGGTGGTGCATTGTTTTTTTCCGATAAAAGCGGCTAATTAAAGTTGACGCGTTGCGACCTTTGGATTACAAAGGATGCCGTGTGCGTGGTTGGGCGAGTCTGGTTGTTAACCAGGCCGATTTTTAATCTGCTTTAGGAGAATTATATGAGTACTACTTCAAACGTCGTATCCGGTGATGTTAGCAAGGAAAAATTGATGCAGGATTTGCAATTGGTGGTGGCTGATGCCGAAGAGCTGCTGAAATTGACTGCCAGCCAAGCTGGCGAAAAAGTCAGTGAAGTGAGGGAACGCATCCAGGATAGGCTGATCGTTGCCAAGGCGCGCATGGCGGATGCTGAAGATGCCATGCTGGAAAGAACCCGCCAGGCTGCCCGAGCCACCGACGACTACGTGCAGGAAAATCCCTGGCGTGCGGTAGGTTTTGCAGCAGCAGTCGGCCTGGTGGTCGGTGTGTTGATTTCGCGTGGCCGTTAAAGCGATGCCTGAAACAGGTCTGATGGTGTCAATCAAGCGGCTGCTGTCCACGCTGATCGCCATCGCATCAACCCGTCTGGAGTTGCTGGCGAATGAGTTGCACGAGGAGCGTCTGCATCTGGAGCAGATGCTCCTTTATTTTTTGTTGGCATTATTCTGTATCGGCATGAGTATCATGCTGTTGACGGTATTCGTGGTGGTTTTGTTCTGGGATGATCACCGACTTGCAGTGCTGGGCGGGGCTGCTGCGGTGTTTTTGATGTTGGGCATGGTGCTGGTAAGCAAGCTGAGGATGCTGGCACGGCTTAAATCGAGGCTTTTCTCAGTCAGTCTGACCGAATTAAGCAAGGATAAGGAACAACTGGGTGGCGGGAATGGGGCTGCGTAAGCAAAAGTTGATGCGCCGTCGCGCCGCCTTGCTGGAGAGAATCTCCGTTCAGCGCGAGGAGTTGGCTGAAGTGAACGCACGCTTGCAGCCCGTGTTTTTGATCGCGGATCGCGCTGTGCTGGCGGGACGTTTCCTCTTTGCACATCCCGTGCTGGTGATCGGTTTGACAGGTTTGGCACTGGTGCGCCGCAAAGGCTGGGTCGGACTGGTCACGGGCGCATGGCGGGTGTGGAAGACCTATCGCTACGTCAATAATTTTTCAAAAAAACTGACTCCCCGCCAGTAGTTGCCTGGGACAGCAAAACATTGCCCGCTCATTTTGGCTGTCTGTGTTGGCGGACAGGGTTGGTTCTATCGGTTTTTTCTTCTGGAGCGTTGTTTGTGGCTTATCGCTTGGTGCGCGCTCAGGTATTTCCGGGAGGCGCTGCGTGTTGTTGCTGAACTGGATTTAATGGCTGTACTGTCCTTGATGATGGTGAGCGTCTGACCGGCATTGATGTTTTTGATTTGACCATTCCAGTTTCGTAACCTGGTGAGGCTGACACGGTAAAAGCGGGCTATTTTGCTCAGCGTTTCACCCCGCAACACTCGGTGTTGGACGGAGTTCCTGCTGTCGGTGAAGGCGTTTTTCTGGAAGGGGTTCAGTGGCATGTTGAACGCTGTGAACGAGCCTTTTCCAGCGTCGGCTACGCTGACGAGCGGAACCAGCAGCGTGTCGCCGGAATTCAAATGGCTGTGCGCTGACATGCCGTTCGCTTCCTGCAATTTTTCCGTAGAAAGACCAAAACGTGCCGCAAGGTTGGCGAGTACTTCGCCTTTTTTGGTCTGATAGGCTTGCCAGTTTACCAGCGGTTTGTCGTAGCTTTCGAGGTTGTTCAGAAAAGTCTCAATTTTGTCCACAGGCAGCAAAATATAATCGCTGTTGCTCTGTAAAATCACCGGGCGATTGTGTGCCGGATTGAGCGCAATGAACTCATCTTTAGTCATGTCAGCCAGTTGTGCAGCAAGTTGCACGTCTATAGGGTTTGCCGTGGAAACAGAGGCAAAATAGGGTTCGTTGGCGATGGCAGGCAGAGACAGGCCATAGCTGGCAGGGTGGGCGATAATGTTTTTGATGGCGAGTAGCTTTGGTACGTAATTGCTTGTTTCTTCAGGCATTTTAAGGTTGGCGTAATCGGTCGGCAGGCCGAGTTTGCGGTTGCGTTGCTGAGCGCGTGATACTGAACCTTCCCCCCAGTTATAGGCGGCGAGCGCCAATTGCCAGTCGCCAAACCTACCGTGCAACTTTTGCAGATAATCCAGTGCGCCGGTAGTGGCGCTGATGATGTCGCGGCGACCGTCGTACCACCAGTTTTGTTGCAAGCCGAAATTTTTGCCCGTTGAGGGAATGAATTGCCAGATACCCGATGCGCTGCTGGTCGAGTAGGCGATGGGGTTGTAGGCGCTTTCTATCATCGGCAACAGTGCGATTTCACTGGGCATACCGCGACGTTCGACTTCGTTGGTAATGTAATAAAGATAAAGGCTGGCGCGGCTCATCATGCGCGCAACGTACTCGGGACGGCTGGCATACCACTGTTCGTGTTTGGCAATCAGCGGGCTGTCCAGCTCCTCCATGGCGAAGCCGTTGCGAACTTTTTGCAATAAATCACCATTTTCCGGGTCGTCGCTTTGGATAATGGTCAATTTGACATTGCGCGCGGTGGAAAGGATTTGCGGAGCCGCCTTGCTTGATGCGATGGCGCTTGTGGAGAACAGTTCTTCGGCCTGTGCGGTGTCCAATACGATACCGATTGCCAACAGCATCGGGAAAATGAGTTTAATCAAGGGCACGGACAGGACTCCAGAGGGGGAGGGAAGCGCGTCATGCTAACCGAGATAGGGCGGATAGGTCAATCTAAAATCAATGCGCAGGGCGGATCGGATCACTGAAGCCATCATCCGGCGGAACCGCCAGCGTTCCGCCTTGCCTGGCTTATTTCACCGCATTTTTCAATTGTTCCAGAATGGCGGGGTTTTCCAGTGTTGAAACATCCTGGGTGATTTCTTCGCCCTTGGCCAAGGTGCGCAGCAGGCGGCGCATGATCTTGCCCGAGCGGGTCTTGGGCAGATTGTCGCCGAAACGGATTTCGTCAGGTTTTGCAATCGGGCCAATTTCCCTGGCGACCCAATCGCGCAGCGCGTGGGCAATGGCACGGATTTTTTCAGGTTCGCCGGGCAATTCACCTTTCAATACGACAAAGGCGACGATTGCCTCACCCTTGATTTCATGGGGTTTTCCGACTACCGCTGCCTCGGCGACCAGCGGGTTGGCGACCAGTGCCGATTCGATTTCCATGGTGCCCAGGCGGTGTCCGGAGACATTCAGCACATCGTCTATGCGCCCCATGATCCAGAAATTGCCGTGTTCATCGCGGCGCGCCGAATCGCCTGCCAGGTATGCGCCACACATTTCTGTGGGGAAGTAAGATGTCCGGTAGCGTTCCGGGTCGCCCCAGATGGTGCGTATCTGCGAGGGGAAGGGGCGTTTGATAACCAGGAACCCGCCTTGATGTTCGGGTACATCTTCCCCCGTTTCGCTGACGATGGCCGCCATGATACCCGGCAACGGCAAAGTGCAACTGCCCGGCATGGTGGGCACTGCGCCGGGCAGCGGGGCAATCATGTGGCAGCCGGTTTCGGTCTGCCACCAGGTGTCCACAATCGGGCAACGCGCGCCGCCTACTGTGTTGTAATACCACATCCATGCCTCCGGGTTGATGGGTTCGCCGACTGTACCCAGCAGGCGCAGGCTGGACAAATCATACTTTTTAGGCAGCTCTCCGCCCAGCTTGATGAGCGAGCGTATCGCGGTGGGGGCGGTGTAAAAAGTGGTGACCTTGTGGTTTTGTATCATTTCCCAGAAGCGTTCGGCATCAGGGTAGGTCGGCACGCCTTCAAAGATTACTTGCGTGCCGCCCATCGCCAGCGGGCCGTAAGCCACATAGCTGTGCCCGGTGATCCAGCCCACGTCGGCGGTACACCAGAAAACATCGCTGGCCTTGTAGTCGAACACCCATTGCATCGAAACCATCGCGCCCAGCAGATAGCCACCGCTGGAATGTTGTACACCCTTGGGTTTGCCGGTCGAGCCGGAGGTGTAGAGGATGAATAGCGGGTGTTCCGCGCCTACCCATTCCGGCTCGCATTCGGTGGCTTGGTTTGCCACCAGATCATGCCACCAGATATTGTTGGCGGGATTCCATGCCGTGTCGCAGCCAGCGCGTCGGTAGACAATGACGCTGTGTACTGCCGCGCAGCCGCCCAGCGAAAGGGCTTCATCAACCGCCGGTTTTAGCGGCATCACCCGACCCCCGCGCAGTTGTGCATCGGCGGTAATCACCGCAGTAGCCTCGGCATCGGTAATGCGCTCATGCAGGCTCCTGGAAGAAAAGCCACCGAAAACCACTGAATGAATCGCGCCGATACGCGCACAGGCTTGCATGGCTATCACCGCTTCGATGCTCATCGGCATGTAAATGATGATGCGATCGCCTTTTTTGATGCCGCGCGACTTCAGCCCGTTGGCAAATTGGCAGACGCGGGCGTGCAAGTCGCGGTAATTGATTCTTGTCACCTGACCGTCATCCGCCTCGAAAATGATTGCGGTCTTTTCAGCCTGAGTGGCCAGATGTGTATCCAGGCAGTTGTAGGAAACATTCAGTTCACCGTCTTCAAACCATTTGTAGAAGGGAGCCGCGCTTTCGTCCAGCACTCGCGTGAAAGGTTTTTTCCATTGCAAGGTTTCGCGCGCCAGCCGACCCCAGAAACCGGTGTAGTCCTGCTCTGCCTCGGCGCATAGCGCCCGATAAGCCGCCATGCCGGAAACATTGGCCTGTTTGACGAAGGCATCGGAAGGGGTGAAAACACGGGTTTCTTGCATTATTGACTGGATATTGGACATGCGAACTCCTTGGGTTAAGGTTGCTGTTTTCCGGTTATTCGGGTCGTGCTTTGCTGTGCTGTAGCGGGGCTGGATTGTTGTTTTTTTTATCTGGCTTGTCAATTGGTGCAAGGGGTTTCATTGCCGCGCTGGCGACAAGCGTCGTCCCTATACCCATAACGCCTGGTTTGCAATAGGCCATTTGGCATATATACAACAAGCCTGTAAAGTGCGAACCTGAAGTTTTTCCTGAAGTCTTGTAGGGGGCATCGTGGGAATTTGTATCAATCAAGTCGCGCAGGGCAGTGCTGGCGATAGAAGCGCTGTTGCGCGCACGCTATTGATGCAAGTGGGTGTCGCAGTCATCTATTTGATGTTGGCGCGCGTGGTGCATGGTTATTTCACCAGCTCCATCGCGAGCGTCCTCTGGCCGCCTAGCGGTCTGGCGCTGGCCGTGCTGCTGGTGTGCGGCAAGCGTTATGCGTGGGGGGTGTTCCTCGGTGCCTTGCTGACGCATATCATCGCGGATCATTCTATCTGGACACCCGCACTGATTGCGCTGGGCAATACGCTGGAGGCGCTGGCCGGTGTGTGGCTGTTGCAACGCAACAGCCAGTTTGATGTCAATCTGCACGCTTTGCGTGACTACACCAGCTTGATCTTTTGGGGCGGCTGTGTGGCGGGCTTGGTCGGCGCTGCGGTGGGTCCTGCGGTGTTGCTGGTTGCGGGGATTTTTACCCCCGATATTTATCCGCTCCAGGCGCTGCACTGGTGGATGGGGGATGTGCTGGGGGTGGTGCTGGTTGCGCCGTTGCTGCTGGTCTGGCATCAATTTCCCGCTGATCGGCTGGATTACAAACGCCTGCCCGAGATCGTCCTGCTGTTTGGTTTGGCATTTTTGGCAGGAAACATTCTTTTTATGGGCTGGTTAGCCGATTCGTTCGGCCTGTACGCCCAACATTTCTGGATGTTTCTGTTCGTTGCCTGGGCTGCGGTGCGGTTTGGCGCACACGGCGTTTTGCTGCTGTTGGCACTGATTGCCAGCCAGGCGTTATTCGGTGCTTATCGTCACACGGGGCTGTTCGCAGACGATCTGCTGCGCACTCAACTGGTGAATTTCTGGCTGTATATTGTCACGTTGTCGGTGGTCGGGATGATGTTGGCGAGTTATATCCGTGCCGAAACGCTCAGCAAGCAAGCAATAGGCAAACAGGAAGCTTTCTTTCATTTGATTTCCGACAATATTGACGATTTCATCACGGTGCTGGATTTGCAGGGACGGCGGATTTACAGCTGCCCTGCATATAATAAATGTGGGGTATCCATCTATTTACGGTAATACTGTCCGCCAAGGATGCGTTGGCACAGAAATATCCAGCGATGACGGCGCTTTATTGAGAAAATTGAGTGGCACGGCGAACTCCTGCTTCTCATTTTTAG
>Ga0210037_1002106_pt1 | contig 10935 bp, 10 predicted proteins | sample CryGey08umfilter_3_FD_185451 | JGI IMG/M metagenome (GOLD analysis project Ga0210037, IMG submission 185451) | Groundwater microbial communities from aquifer in Utah, USA - Crystal Geyser 4/9/14 0.8 um filter (SPAdes) (version 3) | ecosystem: Environmental > Aquatic > Deep subsurface >...
TACTCCCCCGGATGCGGAGTCAAAATTGACATTTTAGGAACATCTTTGAGCGACTTTGGATTTTTTGCAAGAATATTGAGCGCATCGGCATCTATCACCATAGGTTTTTTTTGTGTTTTTAAAAATTTTAAAAACCCCTTTTCGGTTTCGGCTGAAGTACCCAATCCTATTCCAATTCCAATAACCTCCGGATGTATCGGAAATGAAAAATTGGTTATTTCATTTTCATCCGTATCGGTTAGTACCATAACTTCCGGAACTGCGGTTTGCAAGACGGTGTACCCACATTTAGGTATGCCTACAGTAACTTTTCCGGCTCCAGCGCGCAAACAGGAAAGGGCTGCCAGTGTCACCGCTCCCATTTTTCCGTAACTCCCACCTATTAGCAAACTATGCCCATAGGTGCCTTTGTGTCCAAATTTTTCTCTTGGCACATACATCGCAAGTATCTCTTGTTTTTGAATTAATACAGCTTCCGTTGGTGTTTTTGCAAGATATGCTGCATCCAAACCTATTGGCAAAATTTCTTCTGATTTTGAAAAAACGGCAGTTTCCGGAAGGAAAAAAACCAATTTAGGTGCTTGAAAAGTTAGCGTAATATTCGCTTTTATTACTGCATCTTTGTCTGGAGTAGGAATATCCACAAACAAACCACTAGGAATATCAATAGAGAGTATAAACGCTTGGGATGCATTCAAATGTTGAATAAGATCTTTTACCCAACCCAGTAAAGGGCGATTGAGTCCAATGCCAAAAATAGCATCTATAACGATGTCTTCTTTTTGTATATTTGGAAAATCACTTTCTTCTTTCATTAAAAGTGGCCATAGAGGATGCACATTCTTAATACGATCGTAGTTAATCAAAAAACAAGGCGACCGTTGATTGCTATAATTAACCACATAGCACGTAACATTATACTCCTTTTGCAAAAGCATTCTACCTAAAGCCAATCCATCTCCCCCATTGTTTCCTATGCCACAAAAAATATGAATAGGCACTTTAGCACCTTGTAACTGACCATCTAACCATTGAAAAACCAGTTCAGCTGCTCGCTCCATCAAATCAATAGAAGTGATTTTTTGCTTTTCAACAGTTGCTTTGTCTGCCTCGTAAAATTGTTTGGCTGTATATATTTTCATGATAAAGAGATAAAATTAAAAAAATGCGTCAAGACACTTAAAATAGTAATTTTAAATTATTTTTTTAAGTATAACAAATAACCACTCTAAAATACAACCATTGTTCAAAACATTCAAACATTTTAGGCGTTAAGAATTTTATTTTAAATAAATTTGCTTGCGATTGAAAAACGCATAAAATTAGAGGATTAACTATTAAAAATGAGATCTCTGCCAATGCAGAGAGGTTGACTATGAAAAACACAGTATTATCACACATTCATGAAGCTCTTGGAGCAAAAATGGCACCTTTTGCAGGGTACAATATGCCGATACAATATGAAGGCGTAAGTGCAGAACATCTTACGGTAAGAAACGGCGTTGGGGTATTTGACGTATCGCATATGGGTGAATTTTTAATTCTTGGAGACAAAGCCTTAGACTTGATTCAAAAAGTATGTTCCAATGACGCTTCAGTATTAGTAAATGGTAAAGCACAATACAGCTGTTTGCCTAATGAAACAGGAGGTATTGTAGATGATTTAATTGTATATCGCCTAGAAGCTGAAAAATGGTTGCTTGTGGTAAATGCTTCAAACATAGAGAAAGATTGGAATTGGATTTCTAAACACAATACGATGGGAGCAGAAATGCGTAACATTTCAGATAAATATTCGCTTTTAGCCATTCAAGGACCTAAAACTGCAGAAGCAATGCAATCCTTAAGCAGCGTTGATTTAAAAACAATACCCAATTATAGTTTTGTGGTTGGTGATTTTGCAGGTATAGAGCACGTTATAATTTCAGCAACAGGTTATACAGGTAGCGGTGGTTTTGAAATTTATTGCAAAAATGAAGAAGTAGAGCAAGTTTGGAATAAAGTGATGGAAGCAGGTGCTGCATTTGGAATCAAACCAATAGGTCTTGCAGCTAGAGATACCTTACGATTAGAAATGGGATATTGCCTTTATGGAAACGACATAAATGACCAAACATCTCCTCTGGAAGCTGGTTTGGGTTGGATCACTAAATTCACTAAAGAGTTTACAAATTCAGAAGCATTAAAAAAACAAAAAGAAAATGGCGTTGCTAAAAAATTAGTTGCCTTTGAATTGAATGAAAGAGGGGTTCCTCGTCACGATTATGACATTGTTGATGAACAAGGAAATAAAATTGGCGTAGTCACTAGTGGCACAATGGCGCCTTCGCTAAATAAAGGTATTGGCTTAGGATATGTTCCTGCTGAACTATCAAAATTAGGCTCTACTATTCACGTTCAAATAAGAAAAAATAGCATTCCGGCTACTGTAGTTAAACTCCCTTTTTACAAAGGATAGTATCACGACTATAGAATAATGATGTAAGACGTATTTATTGATTATCTGCTTTAAGCGGACTACACTTTTTTTATCAATAAATTACCGTTTGTTAAATATATGGAAAATAGAATATTAATACTTGGTGGCAGTGGTTTTTTAGGGAATGCACTTTACAAAGAGCTTCTTCCCTACTTTGACGTTTATGGCACCTATTTTTCAACCAATGCTTTTTTTGAAAAAAACCAAGTTTTTTTTCAATATGATGTTGAGAATGACGATGTAGAATTCATTTTAAACGAAGTACGTCCACATATTATAATTTCTGCTTTGCGAGGAAATCATTCCGCCTTATATGCGCTACACCAACAGTTATTTACGTATGTTACGGTAACTCCTTTTTGCAAACTTATATTTTTATCTTCTGTAAGGGTTTTTGATGGTATCAAAAAGTTTCCGGCATACGAAAACAACAAAACACTAGCAAGCACTTCCTCGGGTAAAAGCAAAATTGCGATAGAAAAATTACTTTCCACATTGCCATCAAAAAAATACACTTTACTAAGGCTACCGATGGTTTTGGGAGTAAATTCCCCTCGTATAATTTCCTTGAAAGAGAGTATTAAAAACAAATGCCGATTTGAAGTTTTCCCCAATCTTGTGGTAAATACAACCACCGATACAAAATTATCTCAGCAAATTCACTACATTATCAATCAAAAAAGGTTTGGTGTTTTTCATCTAGGAAGCACAGATTTAATTCACCACAGTGATTTATTTCTTGAAATAGCAGAGAAATTAGGAGGTAACATACCTATTTTTACCAATACCTTTATTAGCAATGAAGACTTTTTTTTAGCAGTTTTAGCAAAAGAAAACCAACTTCCTGCACAACATCAAATAACGGTGAATGAAGTAATTAACGAAATTACCTGCAACGAAAGTTTAATCACATTAAAAGAAAAATTGATATGAAAAAATTAACTAAATCGCAAATTGAAGAAAAAATGAAATCATTTGAAGGTTGGGATTATGGCGAAAATGCCATTCATACCTCCTTAGAATTTTCTGATTTTAAAGATGCATTTGCGGTAATGACTCGCATTGCATTTGAAGCCGAAAGACTAAATCATCATCCAGATTGGAGTAATGTTTATAATACATTAAGCATATCACTTACCACTCACGATGCCGGCGGAGTTACAGAAAAAGATTTTGAGTTTGCCGCAATTATTGATGACTTAGTAAGCTAATTATATTAAACCATTTTACACTTTAAATTAGTGAAGATTTTTTTATTTTTGCGATGAAACAGTATTGATAAGTAAAAACGTTATTAAAAAGAGTATAATCCTGCTAATTGCGAAATAAAACAGCAAAAGAAATACCTACAACAAATAAAAGATAACAAATAACAAGTAATAAATTTTACGATGGGAAGAGCCTTTGAATTTAGAAAAGCACGAAAAATGAAACGTTGGTCAGCAATGTCTAAAGCATTTACCCGAATAGGAAAAGACATTGTAATGGCTGTAAAAGAAGGAGGTCCAGATCCGGATGCAAATTCTAGACTTCGTGCTGTAATTCAAAATTCAAAGGCAGTAAATATGCCTAAAGAAAATGTAGAACGCGCTATTAAACGAGCATCAGACAAAAGTTTAGGCGATTACAAAGAAGTGCTTTTTGAAGGGTATGCACCTCACGGCATCGCTATTCTTGTTGAAACTGCAACAGATAATAATACTCGAACCGTTGCAAACGTTCGTTCCTATTTTAATAAATGCGATGGAAGTCTAGGAACAAGTGGTTCCGTTTCCTTTATGTTTGATCATACCTGTAATTTTAGAATATCACCTGAAGGAATTGATCAGGAAGAATTAGAATTAGAAATCATTGATTGTGGGGTGGAAGAAGTTTTTGAAGATGAAGATGGTGTACATATTTATGCCCCTTTTGAAAGCTTTGGAGCCATTCAAAGTTTTTTAGAAGGAAAAAAAATTGAAATTTTATCTTCCGGATTTGAGCGTATTCCGCAGGTTACAAAAAAATTAACCGAAGAAGAAGCCGCCGATGTAGAAAAACTATTGGAAAAATTAGAAGAAGATGATGATGTACAAAATGTGTATCACACGATGGAAGAATAGGAATATATCCTCAAGTTGCAACACCTATTATCTTTTGTGGTTAGATTTCTAAAATTCTAAGTATTTTCAGGAATTTTTCCTACTACACCTTTGTAAAATTCTTTTAGTTTGGGAAGGTCAAAATTTATGTTACCAGAAGGATAAAAGGGAGGAGCAATTTTCACAGTTTTTGTGCCATAATCAAATGCAATACAAATAATAGGTACTTGCGCTGCTAGAGCTATATAATAAAAGCCTGTTTTCCAAGAATTTACTTTTTTTCTAGTGCCTTCAGGCGCAAGGGCTAAACGAAAAGTTTCTTTACTATTAAATATTTTTACAACCTCATCTACTTTGTTTTGTTTTGAAGTACGGTTTATTGGCGAGCCTCCCATCCATTGAAAATACCAACCAAAGGGAGAATCAAATAATTCTTTTTTGGCAATAAAATTAATTTCTAAACCAATAATTTTTCGAATAATTGCACCGATATAAAAATCATGCCAACTAGTATGAGGAACAACAATAATAACACATTTCTTAATTTCTAAAGAAAGATTTCCAGCCACTTTCCATCCTAATATCTTAAAATAAAACAGGGATGCTAGCCATCGCATAAGTTACAGTTTTTCATATAAAGTTCTTAATTTTTCTCGGGTAATTTTTCTTTTCCACTCTTTCCCTAAGGCATTTTCCCATAGAGGTTCCAAACTTAAGGCAACATCAATCATCGTGTTCATTTGTTTATCCGTAAGAACAGAACAAACATTTTTTGGAATTTTTATTTTATGCTTATTCACCATTTCTTTAAACAAAGCAACGCCTTCTGGATAAAACTCCTCCAATTGGTTAAAAACAATACAATTACCAATACCGTGTTTGGTGCCTAATACATAAGAAAGTCCATAGCTCATTGCATGTGCTACACCCACTTGTGAATAGGCAATACTCATTCCACCGTGCCAAGAAGCCATCATTAATTTAGCTCTTGCTTCTTCGGCGGTTAAGGAATCTGTTAAAAATATTTCTTTGCAGAGTTCAAATGCTTTTTCGCCATAACTCTGGCTAAAAGCATTTAAAAAAGTGCCATTTAAAGACTCAACACAATGAATAAAACAATCCATTCCGCTATAAAACCATTGGTTTTTTGGTATATCAACGGTCAAATCAGGATCTAAAACAACTTGATTAAAAGGGGTGAAATCACTATTAATTCCTAATTTACGTTCCGGACCACACAATACGGCTGTTCTTGACACTTCGGCACCTGTTCCTGACAAGGTTGGGATACCCACATGGTAAACGGCTTTGTTATGCACTAAATCCCAACCTTGATAATCGGCTGCACTGCCCGGATTTTTAAGAAGTATGGAAACTGCTTTTGCTATGTCCATGATACTACCTCCGCCTATTCCTATAATTCCGGATGGTAATTTTTTATTTTGGTCTTTTATTTCAGAAACTAAAACATCTACTTGGCTGGTTTTAGGTTCTTCTGCGGTTGAAACGAATAGTATTTTATCGTTTTCTACTAATGGTATTCTCTCTAAAAAGGATTTATTATCTTTAAAAACAGCATCTACCAAAAAAATAAAAGGTGTGTTTTCTTTTCTTTTTTCCTCCAAAATACTGCCCAATTGATTAAAGCTTCCAGAACCAAATACTACTTTAGGCACCATTGGAAAATTGCGGTGTTTGTTGTTTATGTTTCGCTCTTTTTTTTTCAAAAGTACGTTTGCACGTCTTAAATCTTCAGGCGTGTCAATTTCTACACTTTTAGAGGTAGAAATAGCCATTTTTATTTTTTTCCCATATTCTAAAAACCGAATACATTCAATTTTTTCAACCGCCTCTAAAGTTCCCATTGGCAAGTTGTAGAAGTCTAAAATTGCTTGTTTTCGAAATGCATAAATACCTTTATGTTTAAAATAGGAAATTTCATTATTTTTATCTCTTGGAAATGGTATAGTAGATCTGGAAAAATAGAGTGCAAAATTATTTTTATCTACAATAACCTTTACGGTGTTTGGGTCATTAATTTCTTTCCAATTGGTAATTTCTATCATCAAAGATGCTAAATCAATTTTTGAGGCATCTTCTTCATAAAAAACTTGAAGCACTTTTTCTAAATCTCTTCGGTTTGTAAAGGGTTCATCGCCTTGCACATTCACCACAATATCGATATCTAAATCGGCAACCGCCTCTGCTATTCTATCTGTGCCGCATTCGTGTTCTTTAATGCTTCTTAGTACTTTTCCACCATTATTTGTTATTTCATCAAAAATGATATCGCTATCGGTTACTACATAAACTTCATCAAAAAGGTTTGTATTTACGGTAGCTTGATAAGTAGTTAAAATTACACTTTTACCACCAAGAGTCTCCATCATTTTTCCTGGAAAACGGGTTGCTCCATATCTGGCAGGTATCATTGCAATTATTTTTAAATCTTGTTTTTTCAAGGAAAATTTATTTATATTTTAAAAATCAAAATTAAGATTTTTAAGTGGATTATAATAATGAGATGTTGTAATGAATTGTATTTTATTAATGGATGCCACACATGAAATTTATTTTTCTATTCTTTAAATAGATTGTCTTTAAACCCAATTAAATATAATTTTTCTTTTGCCCTAGTTATTGCTGTATATAGCCAACGTAAGTAATCTTTGTCCATTCCGTTTGGCAGATACGGTTGCTCTACAAAAACCGTATGCCATTGTCCTCCTTGCGATTTATGGCAGGTTATGGCATAAGAAAATTTCACTTGCAATGCATTAAAATATGTATTTGCCTTAACGTTAAGAAATTTTTTATATTTTGAACCAACATCGCCATAATCTTTCATTACTTCTTCATACAGTCGGTTAGAATCCTCATAAGATAAGGAAGGCGTTTCTGCTTTTATGGTATCAAGGAGAAGTACGGTTTCAAAAGGTTTCATTTTAGGATAATCTACCATCCGCACAGAAACTTGAGCAAAACGAAAGCCATATAAATCTTTAAAACTATGAATTTCAAGGACTTCAATAATATCGCCATTGGCTATAAAACCTGCTTCACTGGTAGGTTGTAACCAAAAATAATTATTTTTCACCACCATTAAGAAATCTCCGGGTTCAAGTTCGCTTTCCTGAAAAAGAATTCGCGATCGAATATGCTCATTATACAGATTGGCACGTTTGTTTGACCGAAGTACCATAACGGTTTCTTCTTTTCCTAAATTTGAATACGAGTCGTTTATAGCGTCCATCAACTCCTGTCCGTCTTGTGGTTTGATAATGTCTTTACATCCTCGAATATCAAATTTAAAGTCTTCATAAAATCCGTTTTCTAAAACCTCTCTAAGAGCTGTAGCATTGGCAAGAATACCACTTCCCTCCTGCTGTCTAACCACTTCGTCAAGTTCGATACTTATCACCTCTTTGTTGTAAAAATTGCGAAGGATATCTTCGTTTAATGCGGGACTAACATCTAGTTTTACCGGTGGTAATTGTGCGGTATCTCCAATTAAAATTAATTTGCATTGATGCCCGCTATACACATATTGCATCAAATCGTCGAGCAAAGAACCGTTTTCAAACAATTTAGAATCGGAAGTGGTATCGGAAATCATGGAGGCTTCGTCAACAATAAACAAAGTGTTTCGGTGTTTATTGGGCTGCAGCGTAAAAGAAACACCGCCACCCTTTTGTGCTTTTGGAAAATAAATTTTTTTATGAATAGTAAATGCTTCGGTGTTGGAGTAATTACTGATTACTTTTGCAGCTCGACCAGTAGGTGCAAGTAGGACTGATTTTTTCTTTGTTTCCCATAAATGCTTCACTACCGTTCCAATGATGGTTGTTTTTCCGGTACCTGCATAGCCTTTCAATAAAAAGACCTCATTGGTAGCCGCATTGGTAATAAATTTTGATATATTTTGTAAAACAAGGTCTTGTTTTAGTGTGGGAGTATAAGGAAATTCCGTTTTAATTTTTTTGTAGAAAGCCACAGCGTCCATAAATATTGGTTTTATGAAAAATTTTTCTTGCTAAGTTACGGTATCCTATTTAATTATTCCTTAGCTGAAGGATTTTTAAAGATTATACTTTTGTGATTGAAAAAAAATTGTAGATTTGCGATGTACCTTTTACGTTTAACAAAAAAAACGATATCTATAATGAAACTTTTAATTCAATTAGCCCTTTGGATAATAATTGCAGTACTTGGTTATTTACTATTTCAATCTGTTTATGAACCAACAAAATTTAATGAAATAAAAGACCAACGCTATGCAATGGTGATTGAAAAACTCAAAGATATTCGAACTGCAGAGTTAGCACATCTGGAAATTACCGGAAAATTTAATGGAAGTTTCGATTCCTTGTCTCGTTTTGTAGATACTGCACATTTTGCTATTACCCAACGCAGAGATACCAGTTTTGCCGATGTCGCGAAAAACAAAGCCTTTGGCATAAAAGAAGGATATTATATTGAAAAAGTGCTTATTGACACTTTAGGTTTTGTAAGTGTAAAAGATTCGCTTTTTAAAAATTCAGAACGGTATAAAAATTTAGATAAATTAGTCATTGCTGATAAAGAAGCTACTATTGAATTACAAGCCGGTTTTGTAACGAAAAACGATAGAAAAATAGCCGTTTTTGAAGCAAAAATAAATAAAGATAATGTTTTACACGATTTATCCAGAGATTTGGTTATTCAAGAAAAACAAACGGTTTCTGTAGATGGCATCAATGGCACACACATAAGTGTAGGCTCTATGACTGATGTAAACACCAATGGAAACTGGCCTAAAAAATATGACAGTCCGCAAGAACAACAATAACAATTTTCAACCTTTAAATCGATTGTCCGTTCAAGTAAGCTTGAATGGACTTTCTTTTTTAATCCAAAATACAGAAACCTTAGAAATTATATTTTTTAAGGATATATCCTTTTTAGGAACCTATTCGCCTGAGGAAGTTTTATTTGAAATAAAAAAAGCATACGAGACCTATCCTGAACTTTCTGAAAACATAGAGAATATTTCCATTTTACATGAAAACAATTTGTATGCTCTAGTTCCAAAATCTATTTTTCAAGAAGAAGCAATTTCTGAGTATTTAAAGTTTAATACTAAAGTACTTCCCAACGATTATATTACATTTGATACTCTAGATGTTTATGATATGGTAACGGTGTATGTACCATTCACTAACATAAATAATTATTTTTTTGAAATATACGGAGCCTTTGATTTTTACCATACCTCTACCATTTTTATCCAAAAAATATTAGCAGAAGAAAGAAAGGAGAATCTTTTAAAAATGCATGTACACGTTTTTGATTGTCGGTTTGATGTTTTGGTAACGCAAAATAAAAGCGTACAACTTTACAACCGTTTTACTTATAGCACCCCCGAAGATTTTATTTATTATATATTATTCATTGCGGAGCAATTAAACATGAATCCCGAAGTATTTCCTCTATACCTTTACGGAAAAATTAAAGAGGGTGATGCCCTTTATACCATAGCATATACCTATATCAGAAATGTATTTTTACCTGAAATAATTTCCTCCGCCAAAGGGATGGAACTCCTTTCTAAAATCGATATCCAATCCCATCCTTTACTATTTTCAAACTAATGCGAATTATTTCAGGCAGATTTAAAGGGAAAATTCTGGTAGCTCCAAAAAAGTTGCCCGTTCGCCCCACAACCGATTTTGCCAAAGAGGCACTATTTAATATTTTAAACAACCAATATACCTTTTCAGCACTGTCCTTTATTGAATTATTTGCCGGCACAGGAAACATAAGCTTTGAATTTGCTTCTCGCGGCACACAAAAAATAACAGCTGTAGATGCCGATTATGGCTGTGTACAATTTATAAATAAGATAAGTACAGAACTTGAATTTCATATTACCGCCATAAAAAGAGATGTATATGCTTACTTAGGAAAAAGTAAACAAACCGCCGATATTATTTTTGCAGACCCACCATATAATTTCAACAAAGAACAGTTTGCACAAATAGCAACCTTAGTATTTTCAAACAACCTTTTACTTGATGATGGTGTATTAATTATTGAACACTCCAAACATACCGATTTATCGGATGTGCCAAACTTTAGCGAAGCAAGAAGATATGGCGGGTCTGTGTTTAGTTTTTTTGAAAAATAGTTTTAAAAATAATAACACCAAAGGGACTAAATGCTATAAGGACAGACATCCTTTTATACTAGTATCATTAAGACACGGCAGCACCAAAACCACAGAGATTTATTGGTATTTATTAAGTATAAAACAGCATAACTTGAACAAGTCCTTTGGATATCTTATAGGTTTCGACTACATTTGAGAAGCCAACAGATTAGCATATTGTGCATAAG
>Ga0210037_1002110_pt1 | contig 10912 bp, 10 predicted proteins | sample CryGey08umfilter_3_FD_185451 | JGI IMG/M metagenome (GOLD analysis project Ga0210037, IMG submission 185451) | Groundwater microbial communities from aquifer in Utah, USA - Crystal Geyser 4/9/14 0.8 um filter (SPAdes) (version 3) | ecosystem: Environmental > Aquatic > Deep subsurface >...
CAGCTGCTGCTGACAACAAGGCCGGGGCAGATGCCGCAGCCGCAAAGCAAACCGCCGCGAAAAAGACCGTCAAGGTGCCCGCGCTGAGCGTCGTATCCAGCCGCGATGGCTTCCGCCGTGGCGGCCGCGCATGGGCCAAGGGCGAGACGGTCGTCGCGCTGTCCGATCTGGGCAAAGAACAGATCGCGCAGATTAAGGGCGAGGCGCTGCTGTCCGTCACCGATACAGAGATCGAAGTGGAAGTCTCCGCGTAGGGGCGTAAGGCCTTACGCCCGCACAAAAAATGAGCTACGCAGCCAAAGCCAACATGATCGCGCGCTTCGGCGAACCCGAAGTGATCGCGCTCACTGACCGAACCGGCACTCTCGATGTAATCGATGACGCCGTACTTGCATCGGCATTGTCTGAGGCAGATGCCGAGATCGATCCCTACCTGGCGCCGCGCCATGTCCTGCCGCTGGCCAGTGTGCCGAAGATACTCACCGGGTTCGCTTGCGATATCGCGCGTTATCGCTTATCAGGAGCCGGAGTAACCGAGACGGATGCGGTGCGTCTGCGCTACAAGGATGCCATTAAGTTTTTGGAAAGTGTCGCTGCTGGTCGGATCGGCCTCGGGTTGGATGTCGCAAACAATGTCGCTCAACCTGCCAACTCGGTGCAGTTCAGTACGCCGAACAGCCGGGCATTTGATCGGAGCAGCCGCTGATGCTCACCGATCTGGTGTTGGCCCGTATCACGTCTCAGGTAAGCGGGCTTGGGTCAACAGGGATTGCGGCGAATCTTGCCGCGATCAAGCGCGGCACCACTAAATTCCCCGCCGTGTTTGTGGTGCCTAAGAACCGGCGCGGTACAGGCAACCGCTACATGACCGGCGTGGTCGCACAAAAGCGCGAAGTTCGAATCCAGATCGTAATGGCTGTGCGCAACATCAGCGGCGTGACCGGCAGCAAGGCAATCACGGACATCGAGCAGTTATACGACCTGATAGATGGTGCCTTGTTCGGTTATTGCCCCTCTGCCGACCATGACCCAATGATGCTGGAGAGCGGGCAGATGATCGAGCTGCGGGATGGCGAGTGCTGGTGGGTGGACGAATACGTGACGGCGTTCGACCGCAGGGTTTAAAACAGGGAGATGAAATGAAAGACGAATTCGCAGGACAGGGCGGCAGCTACACCACAGACAAGGACGGCAAGCGCACGCGCGTCGAAGAGCCGACCGCCGGCAGCTCGCGCTGCCTGCATCCGGATGCGCAGCTGCCGCAGGTTGATCTCGCGCAGCTGGTTACCGGCACCGCCGCCGACATCATCGCCGCGCTGTGGTTGCTCGATGCGGCGCAGCTCGCGCAGCTGGCCGAATTTGAAACCAGCGGCAAGGCGCGCGTGACCGTGCTCGATGCCATCACCGCCGAACAGGCAAAACGTTAACAGGAGATTACTGCCATGCCATTTAAAGTAAAAAAACAAGTACTGATGTCGAAGATCGAAACAACCTATGGCGTCGACCCCGCGCCGGTCGGTGCGACCGATTCCGTGTTGGCCAGCAATATCCGGATCACTCCGATGGAAATCAATTCCAGCGACCGCTCCGTGGTCAGGGGGTTTTTCGGCAGCGCCGGCAAGATCGTTTCCGGCGCGCACGTGAAGTTCGGCTTTGACATCGAGGCGTTTACCTCCGGCGTCGCGGGTACCCCTGCCGCCTATGGCCCTCTGATGAAGGCGTGCGCCCAATCGGAAAACGTCTTGGCGGGCGTCAGCGTGACCTACGCCGGGGTATCTGCCGCAGAACAGGCGATGACGCACTATTTCAACCGGGACGGCAAGCTGCGCAAGATCAGCGGCTGGCGCGGTAGTGTAAAACTGAAAATGTCACCCAAGAGCACGCCGATGTGGAGTTTCGACGGCATCGGCCTCTACACGCTGGCAACCGATACCGTCATGCCGGCCGCGACACTGACGGCATGGAAGACACCGCTGCCCGTATCTGCAGGGATCACGACCGCGAGCCTGCATGGCTATTCCGGCATCATCACCGAGTTTAATTTCGACCAGGGCAACAACGTGGTTTACCGCGACGGCATTAACGGCGAGGGGGTTTATTTTGTCGGCCGTAAAACCACCGCCAGCCTTACGATGGAAGAACCAACGATGGCTCAGAAGGATTTCGAGTCTATCGTAAAAAACGGAACACTGGGGGTATTCACGCTCACCCACGGCACGGTCGCTGGAAGCAAGCTGCAGGTTAATGGCGCGTCTGTGCAGGTCACGTCCTATGCGGAAACGGCGGTCGATGACATAGCCATGATTCAACTTGGCCTTGAATTCCTGTCAGGCGCAGCCGGCAACGACGAATACAGCCACGTTCAGTTGTAGTCAAGGTGACGGGGATCGGGGTGATCCCCGATCTTCAAACCTCAATCCTTAATCTATGGAGTTCCATCATGGCATTCAAGCTAGCTGTATCCGAAACCTACCCGCACGCCGTCATTGTCCAGCTCCCCGGCGAAAAAACGCCGCGCAAGCTGGAGCTTGATTTTTACCGCCTCAGCCAGGCGCAACTGACCGATCTGTCCGCGCGATCGCGCGCCGGCGAGATTGATGACAAACAATTCGGCCGCGAGGTGGTGGCGGGTTGGAGCGGCAAGGCCGTCACCGACGAGGCCGGTGACGCGATCGAGTTCAGCGCCTCGGCACTGGAGCAGTTGCTGGAAGTCTACCCGGTGCCCGCCAGCATCGTCACCGCTTTTTACGAAAGTATCGGTGGGGCGAAGCAAAAAAACTGACAGCCGCCGCGCGCTATCTGGCGCGCGGCGGGAAGTTCGATAGCCGTGCGCAGCGGGAACAGGATGCGGCGGACAAGATAACCTTCGGGGTGTGCGCCGCCGACATCGGGCCAGAGCAGGACCAGGACACGGGCAGCGCGGATGGCGATTTCGAAATATGGCACGACAACCTGGACAGCCTCAATGCCTACACCGCCTGCGAAACTCAGTGGCGCTGGATGATGTGCGGCACAAAGGCGTTTCGGCTCGGGCTGGATTATCCCGGTGTGAAAACCGTTTTATGGGGGTTAAAAGTGAAAAATCCGCAGCAGGTGTTTAACGATATCCGTGTGATGGAAGCTGCGGCGCTGGCAATATTTAACGCGGCGGGTTAATCATGTCAGACGGGATGGTTTTTGGCATCACATTAAAATCCAGCGGCGGCGAATCCGTTGCCGGTGAGGTGCGCCTGTCGCGCGACGCGCTGCGTGAAGTGTCGAGTACCGCCGACCAGGCGGCGGCCAGCACCAACAAGTTGTCCGAGGGAATCGCGAAGGTCGGCGCAGTCGCCATTGCTTATCTCGGTGTGTCGCAGTTTGCCAGCTATGGCCGCGCGATCATCGATACCACGGTCGCGCAGGATCGTTTTAACAACACGATGGCGGTTGCCACCGGCTCGGCTAAAAATGCCGCTGCCGAATACGAATACATCCGCCAGCTCTCCAGCAAACTCGGTCTCGAAATAAAATCAACCGCCGATGCCTATGCCAGCTTTCAGGCCGCCTCGCGCGGCACATCGATGGAGGGAGAAAAAGCCCGCGCGGTGTTCGAGTCGGTCAGTAACATCTCGGCGCGCATGAGCCTCACCGTCGAGCAGAATAATGGCGTGTTCCTGGCGCTCTCGCAGATGATGAGCAAGGGTGTGGTGTCCGCTGAAGAGTTCCGCCAGCAGCTCGGCGAGCGGCTGCCGATCGCAACTACTGCCGGAGCCAAAGCGCTGGGCGTGACCACGGCTGAATTCGTCAATCTGCTCAACTCCGGCCAGCTGCTCTCTGAAGATTTTCTGCCGAAGTTCGCCGTTGCGCTCAACGACCTCAGCGGCGGCAGCGGCCCGGTCAGCAGCATGCAGGCATCGCTTAACCGGCTTTCAAATTCGTTCACTGCCGTGCGTCAGGAGTTGGGCCAGGAAGTGCCGATCAGGTTTGTGGTGGACGGCGCGGACGCGATGATCTCGAACACCCGTGCGGTCGTTGCCGCGATCACCGGTGCCACCGCCGCCGCAGTGGCTTACGGCGCGATCAGGATCGGCGGTATGGCGATGGAAGCTGTTGCCGGATTGCAGGCCAAGTCGGCGGCGCTGGCGGTCGAGCGTGCCGCTACGCTGGCCGCGGCGAATGCCGAGGTTGAACGCACGGCGATCATGATGGCGTCGGCGCGCAGCAATGGGTTGGCGATGGGCAGCACGACGGCGCTCACCGCAGCCACCAATGCTCACACGGCAGCTCTTGCCGCGCAGACGGCGGCGCAGGCTGCCACGACCGCAAGCGTTGGCATTGCGCGCGGCGCGCTGATGCTGCTGGGTGGCCCTATCGGCGCGATCACTCTGGCGCTCGGCGTGGGGGTTGCCGCCTGGCAGATGTGGGGTAATTCGGCCAAGGATGCGGCCAAAGAGGCGGGCGAGGCGGTAGCAAAAGCCAAGAGTCGTGCCCTGGAGATGGGCGTCAGCGAAAAGCAGGCGCTGGAGGAAGATTTGGCAAAAGCGCACGCCGAGCGCGAGCGCTTGAAGAATACCGGCGCGAGCGGGAAGGAAATCAAGGCTGCCGACGATAAGGCGTGGGCGCTGCGGGAGGCACTGGAAGCGTCAGCTATCCGCGAAAAGAACCTCGCTGACGCACAGACGGATAGCACCGCCTGGGATAAGTTGGCGCAGACAAAACAGCAGAAGCAATCCAAGGAAACTGAAGAGCTGAACGCGATCTATCTCAAGCAGGTCGAGTCACAACGCGGCAGCCAGGAACAAATGCTCAGGCTGGCTGAGGAATATCAGGTCAAAAGAGCTGTCATTCTTGAAAAGTACAAGGATAAATCTCCATCCACTAAGATCGACGACAGATCGGCCAGCCTGGCCAACTCGCTGGGGGGCGAGCGCGCCGGTCTGGAGTCGGCGCAGGCGCGCAACGAAATGGATGCGCTGTCGCTGCACGGTGCGGCGCGAATTGAAGCTGAACGCACCATCGGTAAGGCGCAGGAAGACGCCAGGTATCAGGCCAAGGCAGAGGCATTGGCGCGCGAATATGAGCAACTGCAGGCGCACGACCAATTGACCGGCGAGACGGCGATGCTGCAGGCGCAGCGCATGCAAGTGCTCGAACAAACATACCAGGAAAATTTGACTGGCATCGACCGCAAGGCTCAGGCAGAGCGCGACCAGTTAAAGGAAAAGCAGGACGCTGCCGAATACCGCTCCGCCCAATCCCTGGGCAGCGAGCGCGCCGGACTGGATGCCGTTGTCGGCCAAAACAAACTGGCCGATCCCAACCTGCGGGATGATGCGCGCATTATGGCCGAACGGGCGGTCGCTCAAGCGTCGGAAGACGCGCGCTATAAGGTGCAAGTTGATGCGTTGATCCGCGACACAGAACTGATGGCGTCGCGCGGCGAATTGACCGAGGCGATCGCGGCCACCCAGGCGCAGCGCCGGGAGGTGATGGAGGAGACGCACCAGGCGCGCATGGCCGGGATCCAGAAAAAATACCTGACCGCACAGCAGCAGTTCGAAAAAAAGTCGACAATCCAGCAGATCGGCGCCATCGGCGGCATCCTGGCGCAGGCTACGGCGGCAGGGGCGGCGCGCAATCGCACGATGTTCGAGATTAACAAAGTGGCGGGCGTTGCCAATGCGATCGTCAGCACTTACGAAGGCGCCACCCGCGCGCTGTCGCTGGGGCCGTGGGGCATTCCGCTGGCGGCTGTGATCACTGCGGCCGGCCTCGCCAATGTGGCGGCGATCAACGCTACCCAATTCGGCGGAGGTATGCCGTCCGGCGGCGGTGCGGGCAGCGGCATTCCAAGCCTGGCGAACAGTCTGCCTGCAACACCGACGCCGTCATTCCAGAGCCAGCCCGCTCAGCAGGAGCCGGTCACCATACATATTTACAACACCGGCACATTTGTCGACGCGCAGGCGTTTGTGGATGGCACAATCATTCCGCAGATACGGGATCAGATCGCCAACGCCGACGTGCTGATTATCGATCCGCGCAGCCGTCAGGCGCAGCTGCTGGGGGCTTAAATGATCGGTCTCGGACGCATTACCTACACCACTACCCTGACCAGCACGCCGCTGATGTCGCCGCTGGCGGCAGCCGATGTTTTCGCGCTGGCCGACGTGTTTGCCGAAACGCTGGCGCTGGGTGGATTGCAGGATATTTATCTTTACTGGGGGTACTCGAAGCTCGATCCGTATCATACCGACCAGCGCAACGTATCTAAATCGGCGGCGGGCGTGGTCGAGGTCTCTAACTTTTTGAGCACCAAAGGATTTAAGTTTGCCGTCAGCGAGGTTGTGCAGGATCGTGCCGCGCTGGTTAACGAGTATGCGGTTATGGAGGCGCTCAACGAGGAGCTGATGAACGGCGTGGTGGTGACCTGGTACCCGGATTTCGATAATTACCCTGCCGAATATTTTTCCTGCATCGCGGAAAAACGACTAGACCAGAAGCGCATCAACAATAGTCACAAATATGATTTTAACTTTGACCTGATGGTGCTGGCAGCGGTGCAGGTGCCCTCCACCGTGCCCGATTTTGTGATGGCCTGATCATGTTGGTGCTCAACCCAAATTTCAGAATCAAAAACGACGCGCTGGCCAAGAAGCCGGTGTATGTCGCGGAAATATTTTTCAACAGCGGCAACAGCGGCGTGGACGGTATTAACGATATTTATTTCGCCACCTGCGACGTGACTGAGATCGTGGGGTTTTCGCATCCGGAGCGTTGGTTCCCTTTTCTGAAGGCCAGCTCGATCGGCTCGATGTCGCAGACGGTTGATCCGATCAACGGCGTATCTTCGATCGGCTCGCTGGATATCACGATCACCGACCACAATAATTTGATGTCGGACATCATCAAGGCCGCCGATGCCGCCGGGCATGGATTGCGCCGCCAGCGACTGTCGATTTACATGTTGTACAAGGGCATGGACTGGGCTGACAAGGTGGTTGTGCGCACCATGCAGGTTAACGACCTGCGCCTGAGCGCTCTCAACGAATACAAGCTCACCGCCGCCGATGTGCAGCGACAGATGCAGAAGACCGTGTTCAATCCCTATGCCACCGTGCTCACCGGCGCGATTATAGGCACCGGCGCGATCACTCCGGCGGTGGTTGATTCGCGCAACTTTCTCGCGACCACACAGCAAGTTTACGGGTTGTGCGGCTTCGTCAAGATCGACGATGAAATCATGCGCTGGACCGTTAACAGCGGCACCGTTTTAACGATCGCCGCAGCGGATCGCGGGCTGTTCGGCTCGGTGGCCGCGACGCATAGCAACGGCGCTAAAGTCAGCGAAATTATCGTCCTGCAGGAGAACCCGGTCACGATGGCGCTCAAAGTGATGCAATCCACAGGCGAAGGCAGCAACGGCGCCTGGGATGTGTACCCGGCGCGCTGGGGTTGCGGCATGGACAGCGACAACGATGTCAACGTGGCCGAATGGCTTGAAGTGGGCAAGCTATTGGTTGGTTTGTCTGCCACGCCCGCCGCCGGCGACGGCGTGCAGTTCGAGTTTGTTTTCGACCAGGGCATCGAGGCGAAGAAGTTCGTCGAGGACATGTTGCTCAAAATTCTCGGTGCGTTCGGCTTCGTGCATGGCGACGGACGCTATGGTATCCGCGCCTACTCTGACCTGTCTAATGCCGCCAAGGAAAACGCATCGTTCGTCGCCGACCAGAACAGCGTCATCAAATGGGGCGATCTCACCTATAACTACAACGACCTGGCGAACCAGGTATGGATCGAATACGACGAGGCGGTGAAGCTCTCCGGCAAGTACATCCGCAACGCGATCTTCATCGACTCGGTCTCGATCAAAAAATGGGGCGAGGCGCGCCAGCTCAAGTATGCCGCGCCGGGCATCATCCCGACCTCGGCGTTCGCGTCGCAGCTGTATCAGCGATTCCAGCGCATCCTGGCGCGCTACAGCCGCCCGCCGATGCAGATCGAACTGACGATGATGCCCAAATATCACGGCATCGAGATCGGCGACATCGTCCGCGTCACGCTGCCGATTCGCGACCTGTTCACTGGCGCCGCGCTGGACCGCGCATTCGAAGTGATCTCGACCCAACTCAGCCCCGGCACCGGACAGATTAGCATCAAGTGCCTGGCGCAGCCGGAGCGCGCGACGTTCTGGTTTGGCGGGGTCGGCGAGGTTTATTCGGTCACAGTCTCGCCCGCTGCGGCCAGCATCGTCACCGGGCAGACGCAGCAGCTCACCGCGCGAGCCTTCGATGGTCTCGGCAACCAGGTGCCGACGCCGGCGATCGCGTGGGTCGCCAGCGGCAACGTCACCGTGGACGCGTCCGGGCTGGTCACGGCGGGCGCGGTCGGCGCCGGGTCGGTGTTCGCCGTGGTCGGCAGTAAAACCTCCAACGTGGCCGCGCTCACCGTGATCGCCGCCGCCAATGCCAACACCGTCGCCAGCGTCGTAGTGTCGCCGTCAGTGATCACGCTGGAGGCACCGCAGACGCAACAAGTCACTGCGCAGGCGCTGGATATAACTGGCACGCAAGTGAATGACAAAGTATTCAACTGGGCAAGCTCCAATCCTGCGGCGGCAACCGTTCCGGCTGGCCCATCCGCTTCTGCAGTGGTCACTGCGGTGGCGAATGGAGCTACTAATATCACTGCACAGGAAAGCATTAGCCTGATCACCTCTGCCAATGTGGCTACCACCATTGCAACACCACAGACGCCAGATTACACACCGCCAGCGCTGGCTGATTCTGCCTATCAAGTTGGCACACAGATCACAGCACACGGCCCTGTCGGCGGCCCGCACGTGATCCCGGACGGATACGATTTTGCGGCGGGCGACTATTGGTACGACGGCAGCGTGTCGCTGGCCATCAGCACGACCTGCACGATCAACGGCACGGTGCGGATCTTCTCGCTGGGGACGATCACGATCAACGGCACGGTGGATGGTGACGGCAGAGGAACCGCAGGAACTGCGGCAGTCTCGTCCAGCGGGGTACAGAGTTTCAATGGAATAGCGGCTTCCGCCTTCGGTTTTGTAGGACTTGGTGGATTTGGCGGACCAATCAACGGAGTCGCCGTTAAAGAGGGAGGAAGCAGATTGCCTGGGCTATACCCATCATCGCCGATGCTGAACATCAACGGGGCGACGGTAGAGCCGTGGACAGCCGTGACCGGATTGCCCGGCATCCTTAGTGGATCGCAGGCCACATCGGGTGCGGCAGGCAGCGGGCGAGGAGGTTACGCCGCGTCCGGAGCGGGCGGAGCGTCCGGTGCCGGGCTATTGCTGATGGCACGCGGGATATATATCACAACGGGAATAGTTTACCTGCGAGGAGGTGCCGGAGGAAATGCGTCGACTGGGGCGGCTGGTGGGGCGGCTGGTGGCGGCGGCGGTGGCGGCGGCGGTTCGCTGGTATGCCTGATCGAGCGCAATCTCTATGGATTGCCACCCTACTATATAGATTTAAGCCACATCTACGTGAACGGCGGCGTAGGCGGAGGCGGAGCAGCTAATAACGGGGCTACCGGAAGTGCTGGCGGCGCAGGCGGCAGCGGCGCATCCATTCAACAAGTTATCGGTTAATAAAAAGGAAAACCATGAGCATCCTGTTAAAACTCAAATCCATCGCCTCCGCGATTAACGGCAGTGCGTTCCGGCAAACACTGATCGACGACGCCACCACCCTCGAAGCCGAGGCCAACCGCGTCGCGCTCAAGGTCGATCCTCAGCACAATGCGGATGGATCGCACGGCGCGATCATTGCGCCATCAATAAGTGTGCCGAGCATCACCCTCAACGGCGTGCAGCGATCCGCGTGGCCGGAGGCGGGGAATGGATCGCAATCTCTGCACGACGTGCTGCAGAATGGTTACGTCGGCAATCTTCCCGTGGGCGCTACCGGATTCAGGGTCAACGATGCCAATGGCAATTCGATTCTCGAATACGATCTAACGCTCGGGCTAAAAATTGGCGGTGTACTGATGCCGCAGATGGAAACTGCGGCAGTTAAATTCGCCCTCGAACAAGCCGCACTCGCCAACTATGGCGTGAAGGCGCTGAACAAAATCAACCAGCAGCAGGGCGAGTTTACTTTGTACAACAACGGCATGGTGTCTGGTGGGGTGTTGTCTATCACGGGTACCGCGCGCCGCTGCTCGATCACCGCCGGTGTGTGTTTTTTGGACGGCCGAAAATACTTTGTGCCGGCGCAGGATTCGATCACCTCTGCTGCTTATACGGCCGCAGCAGGGTTGGTTGTGGATTTGTATCTATATTTGTCGAATGGCATCCCTGTTTTGGGCATGGGGAATGCCTCGCCGGGCGGCGCGACGGCGCCAGTAGGCTCGATTAAATTGGCTAGCTTAACTATTCCGCCGGACAGCCTGGACGCGGCTTTGGTTGGGGCTGTCATTTCGTCGCGCATTTGTCCTACGGAGCCCCACTATCCTGTCTCGGTGGGTACACCGGCCGCCTACGCCGTGCCGCTTGCAAACGTGTTGCCGGATACCAACTACACCGTCGAGTTCGAGGTGCTGAGCTCAGTTGGTTCTCCGTGCGATGAGCGCCATCTAAAAGTGACGGCGCGCAACACCAACAACTTCATCGTGACCTTGTTTGCAGCCGCAGATGACGTTGTTGTGCGCTGGAAGCTGTCGCGTCTGAATAGTGTCGGTGAGCAACCAACAAACGATTGGCGCAGCCGGTTTGCAGCCAACCCAGCCAACGTGAACTACCCAACCAACCAAGCCTACTAAGGAGCTAAATAATGGCACACATTACTCTGCAATCACCCGGACAGCCAATTGCTGACTTTTCCGTCTCAGGTGCAACGATCAGCATCGCCGGAACCGCGATTGATTGCGCCGCATTGCAAACAGAAAGCCAAGTGCT
>Ga0210037_1002162_pt1 | contig 10677 bp, 11 predicted proteins | sample CryGey08umfilter_3_FD_185451 | JGI IMG/M metagenome (GOLD analysis project Ga0210037, IMG submission 185451) | Groundwater microbial communities from aquifer in Utah, USA - Crystal Geyser 4/9/14 0.8 um filter (SPAdes) (version 3) | ecosystem: Environmental > Aquatic > Deep subsurface >...
ACGTTAATATCATATCCAGCCATCGCTTCTTCTCCTTTGGTTTGTGAAACGTCTTTAACAACGTCAATGTACCAAACCGGAGCGGTGGCTGCCCACCAATTATTTACAGCAGTTTACGGACTTAATCTTCACGCCTGCGGTAGGTTCAAAAAACCCTTTGCGATTCCACTCGTTGAAAATGTTCACGATCTCGGTATCGCTCAAAATGGGGGTGACCCCCATTCTCGTGTTGAGTATGGCAGAGACGAAGTGAGCGCCTAACTGGTACGGATCCTGATTCCCATTCAGCCATAACACTTGCATCATGGAATATTGTGAGTAGATGGAACCGTTGCCATAGCAATCAAATACGCTGCGAAAGCGTGTTCCTTCCTCCCAGTCCGAGGCTTTGGTACAGGAATTCCAAGCTGATGGTTGCGAGGATGAATTCGAACCCGAAGAACCCGAAGAACCCGAAGAACCCGAAGAACCCGAAGAAGAGTCCTTGCAAGAGTTTGAAGAAGAGTCCTTACTTGAAGAGTTTGAAGAAGAGTCCTTACTTGAAGAGTTTGAAGAAGAGTCAGAGCCTTGAGAGGATTGGCAGTTATTCACGCATTTCCCAGGTTCGTAGGGCATCGGCCACTGATCAGGCCGGGTACCCCAGTACCCTGGGGAGCGGCCACTGCAAGTCGTGGGCGTACCATGAACACTGGTATTGCCTGAAAGAAAGCCGGAAGGAGATTTGCAGACCAGATCGCCGCCCACTGCCGAACGGCTGGCGAGAGTGAGCAGGACACCCGAAACAGCCAAGCTGGATTTGGTGAAATTTCTACGCGAAATACTAACGGAACTTGCTGATTCAACAGCGACTTGAGGTAATCCCGTATTTCTCAGATCAATATCACGTTGTTCATTTGTGTTCATCATCTTCTCGTTTCGATATCTATATCGTAAGTTCTTGCTGCGTCAGCTCGATAGATGGCAAAGTCAGAGCGGATACAAACCAGGTGCTTGCGAAAATATCTGGACTATTATTGATTCATATTCAAATTGATTACGTTCTTGTTAACTGTTATCGGCGGGTATTGAATATCCTTTAGCGGTATTTCCAGGATTGTGGTTATTGGCTCGGGCTGACAATTCTAACATCTAATGATCAATAAATCAGAAGCGTTCTATTACCCTTTAAAACCAAAGTTTGGCGGCGGAAGCGACGCGAAAAACAGATGGGTCGGCTATAATCGGCACTGGGAAAAGTTTGACCTGTGGCTGGATGATAGATGACTAGGATTTTGCAGCGTCACCTCCGGCAGTGGTAACACACCAGAAAAACCTGATCCTGGACAGTAAACGGTGCAGAGATCACATGATAAAAGGAGCGATGTATGTCAGTAAATAAAGCGATTTTGGTAGGACACCTCGGTAAAGACCCCGAGGTGAGATATATGCCTAGCGGTGAAGCTGTTGCCAATATTACCTTGGCGACATCCGAGACCTGGAAGGACAAGAATGGTGTAAAGCAGGAAAAAACGGAGTGGCACAACATTGTTTTTTACAAGCGACTGGCTGAAATCGCTGGAGAATATTTGAGAAAAGGTTCGCTAATTTATGTTGAGGGCAGGATTACGACAGAAAAGTGGACGGACAAGGAAGGTAAGGATCGCTACACAACCAAGATTGTGGCCAACGAAATGAAGATGTTGGGAGGCAAGCCTTCGGGTGCGGGTAGTTTTGAGGTGGAAGATAAGCAGGCCGCTCCAGCGCGAGCTGCTGCACCTGCCGCCAGACCGGCATCCGCACCCGCTAAAAGTAACTTCGATAACTTTGACGACGATATTCCCTTCTGAGATATACCAAGTGTAGATAGGTAAACAAAAAGCCCCTGAAGTCAGGGGCTTTTGTGTTGGGGTACGGTTAAAACGCGAGGCTTAAACGCGCTCCAGTACTGCGGCAAAGAAGCCGTCGGTGGCATGCAGGTTGGGGCGCAGCTCCAGATAGTCACCCATTTCCAGCGGAATCTTCTGTTGTTGCAATACTTCGCCGGCTGGCAGCAGTTTGAAATCGGGATGCGCGACCAAAAAGGCTTGCACGATGTGCTGGTTTTCTTCCGGCAAGATGCTGCAAGTCGCGTACACCAGCCGTCCGCCCTTTTTCAGCAAACGGCTGGCCGATGCCAAAATGGCGGCTTGTTTCTGGTTCAATTCTGCGATGCTTTGTGCCGATTGGCGGAATTTCAGGTCGGGATTGCGGCGCAGTGTGCCTAGGCCGCTGCACGGCGCATCTACCAGCACGCGGTCTATTTTCCCCGCCAGACGTTTTACCTTGAGGTCGTTTTCGTGGGCGATCAGCATCGGCTGGATGTTGGAAGCACCGGAACGTTTCAGGCGCGGTTTGAGATTGGTCAGGCGTTTTTCGGAAACGTCCATCGCGTACAAGCGGCCTTGCGAATTCATCAGGGCGGAGAGCATCAGTGTCTTGCCGCCCGCGCCCGCGCAGAAATCCACCACCATATCGTTGCGTTTTGGCGCTAACAAAAAACCCAGTAGCTGGCTGCCCTCGTCTTGCACCTCGACCTTGCCTTCGGTGAACAACGCGTCCTTGTTGAGCGGAATCTTCTCTTTGAGGCGGATGCCGACGGGGGAATAGGGGGTCGCATCTATATTTTGCGCGTGTAGTTGTAGCAGCACTTCGTCGCGTTTCGCCAGCAGGGTGTTGACGCGTATATCCAATGGCGCGCCTTGCTGCATGGCGCGACCCAGTGTCAGGATTTCCTCGTCAGAGTAGGAGGCGCGCATTTTTTCTACCAGCCATTCAGGCAATTCGGCTTGCACCGACAGCGGCAAATTTTCGGCCTTGACCCCTTTGACGGTCGCCAGCCATTCTTTTTCTTCGCGTTTCAAAACTGGTTCGATTTCGCGCAAGTTATAGCCGCCATATCTGACCATATGGGCGAGCGCCATGCGGCGCGGCGTGGCCTTTTCGACACAGGCGTGTTCCAGCAACAAGCGGTGGCGCAATACGCCAAACACGGTCTCGGCGACCAAGGCGCGTTCGTTTGAACCCAGCCGTTCGTTTTTGAAGAAATAGCGCAGCGTGGTGTCGGCGGGATGTTCCAGCGGCAAAATGGTACGCAGCGCGAGGGTGACCAGTTCCAAACGGTATTCGGTGATAAGCATGATGAGATAAGCGACTTAAAATTCAGGCGCGCAGTTTAACAGGAATAGGGGGCAGGGTAATGAGGAATGTGTTCGCAATGCCGCAAGACCGCAGGGGTCTTGCCACGAAACAAAAGGCGATAAATCGCCTATTTCAGCCGGATCGGATTATAACAGGGGGCGCAAAATCGGCTTGTGGCTAGAACGGTAATACTTTTTTTGTTGCCCGCACCTCAATCCTCCGATACTCGTATCTCGGAAATCACCAGCTCCCCTGCAATCTCGCCGTTGCGGTCTATTTGCCGCACTTTGACGGGCAGCAGGCGGTATTCCAGCCCTAGCCAGATTTCCAGCCCTTCTTCGCCGGGGGGGTGGAGTTTGCGTAGCGGCAGGACGTGCAGCTTGCCTAGGTGGGTTTGAATATCTTCTGCTGCGCCGATTTCAAATTGATAGCTTTCCAGCTTTCGGCCATTGCTGACGTACATGTCCAGCGTAGCTTGATCCAGCGGCATTTGTGAAAATTGGTAGAGAAAACTCAGCATGTCCTGCGTCTGTTCGGGCAGGGGCGTGTGGTTGCCTGACGAGAATTCCAGTTGTTTGTTTGTCCAGTCAAAGTGTGCGGTTAATTCCTGTTTGCCTTTGGCGGTGAGACGGTTTTCGCTGAATTCGTCGGGTTGCAGCCCCTGTGCGCCCACTGTGCCGCTGCTTTGCTGGTTCATCTCGAACGTCTTGAACAGGCTGGCAAGACCCGTGGTGTTGATGCCCACCTGCAAGGTGTAGCTGTGGTCGTCGCCGATTTCCAGACGATGCCGCGCCTCGCCGATCTGGAAACGCGTGCCCTTGTAGGCGAGGAAAGTCATCTGCGCGTGTTTGGGCAAGGGGTGAGCAGGCGCTGCGACGGGTACTGGTTCTGCGGGTTTTTCTGCAACGGGCGTGGGTGTCTCTGCAACGGGCGGCGCGCTTTCTGCAACGGGGGCGGCGGGTTCGGCGGGGAGGTTGGGTTCTGGAGGGATGGCGGGCGGCGGCGCGGCGAGCTTGGGTGTCGGGTGTGGCTTGGGGTTTTTTGCCTTGTGTGGCTTGGCGACGGGTTTGACGGCGGGTTTGATGGCGGGCAGCGGTTCCAGTTTGGCCATCAGCGGCGGCAACGGGGTTTCCAGGGGGGCGAGTTTGATCAGGTTGGGGCCGAACACCAGCACGGCGTGAGCCAGTAGCGATAGGGCAATGGCCAGGGCAATTCTGCCAGTAGGATGATCAAGAAGGCGCGCGCGTAGCGAGACTGTTGCCCGGGCTTTCGCTTGCCTGAGCGCGCGAGCAGAGGAGGGAGAGTCTGTTACTTCCCGCGCGCGCGTCACGGTACGATTTTCAGGCTGCTCAGCACTTGGGTGAGCTGTTCGCCCCTAGGGTCGGTGACAATCATCCTGCAAGGCAGGTTGTGGTGTCGGGTGGCGAGCCAGAGTTCGGTGCGGTGTTCGCCGGGTTTGGCCTGGCTGTCGAGATGCCGGCAGTCGAATTGTCCGGCTGGCGTATTGAGCTTCTGTGTATCACCGATCGCGTAATGGTAGTTGTCCAGCTTGCTGCCATTGGTCATGGCGAAGTCCAGCGAAGTGACGTTCTCAAGATTCAGGAACATGAATTGATACATTGCGCTCAGGCGGTCTTGCGTGCCGTCAGGTAAGGGCAGTTGGGCGCGCTGGGTTGAAGTCGTCAGGGTGAGTTGCCGTGTAGCCCAATCCAGTTCTGCGCTGACTGATTTGCCAGCATCCCCCTCGCGCTGATACGCGTAATGCACGGGTCGCAACCCCTGTTGCGTGATCAGCCCATTGCTGCTGGCGAAAACCTTTTCTGGCTTGAAGATTGCCAATAGACCGAGCGGTGTGGTGGTGCTGGTCAGGGTGTAGTGATCTTTGTCGCGGCTATAAACTTCATCCACCTGGCCGATTTTCATGCCATTGCTGAACACTTCATAATTGGCGTTGACGCTGGCGGGGGGCGCGGCTAAAGCCGGCACACACAGCACCAGCCAGGTAATAATGATCGTCAGCCCCTTCATATTCATTCCAGACTGGGTGAAATCAGCGCGAAACCGGGTTGCTTGTGGCGGTGGTTTACGACCTTGCCAAATTCATTGAGTTCGACCTGACCCGAACATAACCAGCGCACCGCCTGCGGGAAAATACGATGTTCTTCATGCAACACCCGTGCGCCCAGCGTTTCTTCAGTATCGTCTTGCAGCACTGGCACGGCAGCCTGGATGATGATGGGGCCGTGGTCGAGATCGGCAGTGACGAAATGCACGGTGCAGCCATGTATCTTCACGCCGTCGTGCAGCGCGCTCGCATGGGTATGCAAGCCCTTGTAAGACGGCAGCAGCGAGGGATGGATGTTGATCAACCTGCCCTGGTAATACTTGACGAACGGCATGGTGAGGATGCGCATGAAGCCGGCAAGGATGACAAAATCTGGCTGGTAGCCCTCTATCACTTCAGTGAGCGCGGCATCGAAACTTTCGCGGTCGGGGTGGTCGCGGTGTGCGACGACAGCGGTGGGAATACCGTGCGCCTGCGCAAAAGCCAGCCCGCCTGCATCCGCTTTGTTGCTGATGACGGCGGCGATGCAATAGTCGTGTTTGGCTGTCAGCAGGGCTTGCATATTGCTGCCGTGCCCGGAGATAAGGATGACGATGGTTTTCATGGTGATCAATGCCTGATGTGGAGTGCGGCGGCATGATGCCGCCGGGAGTGCAGCGATGTATCGCTGCCTTGCACAGACGAGTCTGTGTACTCCAAATTATTTCACCTGCGTCTGGTGTTCGTCGCCATTTCTCGCACGGATCACGCCGATTTTGCTCACGGTTTCGCCCGCTGCTTGCAACTGGCTGATGGCCGCATCAGCATCGCTTGCTGCGACGATCACCACCATGCCGATGCCGCAGTTGAAGGTGCGGTACATCTCCTGTTGCGCCACGCCGCCTTCTTTTTGTAACCATTTGAATAATTTAGGTAATTCCCATGATGTGCTGGCGATGTCGGCAACCACGTTTTTCGGCAGTACACGCGGCACATTTTCGGTGATGCCGCCGCCGGTGATGTGCGCCATGCCCTTGATGGTGAGGCTTTGCATCAGCGCCAAGAGCGGTTTCACATAGATGCGGGTGGGTGCCATGATGACTTCACTCAGGCTGCGTTCGCCGTCGAATTTTGCAGCCAGGTCAGGCTGGCTGCGTTCGAGAATTTTGCGCACCAGCGAGTAGCCGTTGGAGTGTGCGCCGTTGGAAGCCAGCCCCAGCACCACGTCGCCGGGCGCGATGTCGGCACCGGTGATGATGTGGGCTTTTTCCACTACGCCGACGGCGAAACCCGCCAGGTCGTATTCGCCGACCGGATACATGCCGGGCATTTCGGCGGTTTCGCCGCCGATCAGCGCGCAACCGGCTTGTTCGCAGCCAGCGGCGATACCCTTGATCACTTCGGTGGCGGCGGCCACATCGAGCTTGCCGCAGGCAAAATAATCGAGGAAAAACAAGGGTTCAGCGCCTTGCACCAGAATGTCGTTGACGCTCATGCCGACCAGATCAATGCCGACGGTATCGTGGATGTCGAGTTCAAAGGCCAGCTTGAGCTTGGTGCCTACACCATCGGTGCCGGAGACCAGCACGGGCTCTTTATATTTTTTGGAGATTTCCACCAAACCGCCGAAGCCGCCAATGCCGGACAGCACTTCGGGGCGCAGGGTTCTCTTGGCAAACGGCTTGATATTTTCGACCAACTGGTCGCCTGCAACGATGTCCACACCGGCATCGCGGTAAGAAAGTCCTGCGCTTTGCGCGGCAGTTGCGGGGGTATTTTGGGTGTTCAAGTTGAGTTCTCGCTTTCTTCAGGATAAAGTGCTGGGCAATTTTGCCGCGAATTTTACCTTAAATGACTTCTTCCCGCTTTGTTGCCTTGCAATGGTCGCTGCTGATAGCGGTTGCCGGACTGGTGTTTTACCTGCTTGCGCCCATTCTCACGCCGTTCGTGGCGGCAGCGATACTCGCCTATATCTGCAATCCGCTGGTGTCGCGCCTGTGCGCGTGTAAGCTGCCGCGCGCCCTGGCGGTGTTCGCGGTGATGCTGGCCTTGCTGCTCCTTTTTGCCGGGCTGTTGTTGATTATGTTGCCCTTGCTGGAGAAGGAAATCAGCCTGTTGGTGGCGCGCCTGCCGGATTGGATCGAGGTAGGGCGGGTGCGTTTTCTGCCTTTGCTTCAACAGGGGTTTGGCGCGGAGCTGCAATGGGACAGCGCCGCGCTGAAAAACCTGTTGATGAACCACTGGCAAAGCGCGGGTGGGGTGGCCGGAAAACTGTTGCCTTGGCTGTCGAGCGGCAGTGGCGCGATTATCGGCATTTTTGTAAATTTAATGCTGATTCCGGTGGCGATGTTCTATCTGCTGCGCGATTGGGACGAGTTGCTGGCGTATCTCGACGCGCTGATTCCCCGCCATTGGCGCGACAAAGTGCGCGAAATTGGCGGCGAGGTGGACGGTGTGCTGGCGGAATTTTTGCGCGGCCAGATTGCCGTGATGCTGCTGATGAGCACTTTTTATAGCCTGGTGTTATGGCTGGTTGGGCTGGAATTTGCCTTGCCCATCGGCATCGTCGCCGGGATGTTGGTGTTTATTCCTTACTTGGGCATGATTACCGGACTGACGCTGGCGACGCTGGCGGCGGTGATGCAGTTCACCGAATTTTCCAGCGTGTTGTGGGTGTGGGCGGCGTTTGCTGCCGGGCAGTTGCTCGAAGGCATGCTAATCACGCCCTGGCTGGTGGGCGAGCGCATCGGCTTGCATCCGCTGGCGGTGATCTTCGCCCTGCTGGCATTAGGTCAAGTGTTCGGCTTCTTTGGCGTGTTGCTGGCCTTGCCGCTCTCCGCCATCCTGCTGGTCGGCCTGCGCCACGGCAAAGCCAGTTATCTGTCGAGCAGCATGTATCGTAAACCATGAGTCAACTGTTGCTCGACATCACGCCGGACTGGTGGCCGACCTTCGAAAACTTTGTCGCGGGCGGTAATCAGGAATTGTTGTCCGTGCTGCACGATGCCCTGACGGGCGATAGCCGCGAACGCCGCCTCTACATCTGGGGGCAAACGGGAAGCGGTAAGAGCCATCTGCTGCAAGCCTGTATTGGTGCTGCGCAAAATGCAGGCCTTTCTGCCGTGTATGCGCGAGGTGCTGTGCCTGAACCCGCCGAGGTCGTCGCGGTGGATGATGCCGATGCGCTGGACGATGCGGCGCAGATAGAATTATTCAATATTTACAATAGGATACGCGATAATGGCGGAATGCTGCTGGTCAGCGGCAAGCAGGCACCGCTCAATCTCGCGTTGCGCCCCGACCTGCGCACTCGCCTGGGCTGGGGGCTGGTGTATCAGGTGCAGGGGCTTTCCGATGCCGAAAAAGCGCAGGCGCTCGCGCAACACGCCAAGGCCAGGGGCTTTACCCTGACCCATGAAGTCACCCAATATCTGCTGCGCCACGGGCGGCGCGACCTGCCCAGCTTGCTGGGGCTACTCGATGCGCTGGACGAACACACGCTGCGCCTGCACCGCACCCCTTCAGTGCCGCTGCTCAAGGAAGTCTTACAACAAACCCTGGAACTGAAATGAATCAAGATTTCCCGTTGGAAACCCCCATCCCCCCTCCTGCTCCCCCCTTGAAGGGGGGAGCGCGTACCGCAGCCCGCCACCCTCCCCTTCAAGGGGCGGGAGGGGGCGCGCATCCAAGGATGCCGCGCAGCGCGATAAGCTGTCACCCTCCCCTTCAAGGGGAGGGATGGGGTGGGGATGGGGTGAAACCTTCGGACTTGAAGTTAGCCTTATTTGATCTGGACAACACCCTGCTCAATGGCGACAGTGATTTCGAGTGGTCGCAATTTTTAATCCGCATCGGTATTCTCGACCGCGAACTGTTCGAGGTAAAAAATCAGGCGTTTTACGACCAGTACAAGGCGGGTACGCTGGACATCCACGAATTTCTGGATTTCCAGCTCAAACCCTTGTCGCGCCACCCGCATACCACGCTGGACGAATGGCACGGCCAATTCATGCGTGAAGCCATTCTGCCTATGATAGGCCAGCCCGCGCGCGATCTGGTGCGGCAGCATCAAGCGTCGGGCGACCTGTGCGTCGTCATCACCGCCACCAACAGCTTCATCACCGCGCCCATCGCCCGCGAATTCGGCATCGAACATTTGATTGCCACCGAGCCGGAACAGCGTGGGGGCGAATTCACTGGCGCGGTCGCAGGGATACCCAGTTTCAAGGAAGGCAAAATTATCCGTCTGGAAAACTGGCTGAGCGATCGCGGCTGGACGCTGGAGGGCTTCAATGAGAGCACTTTTTACAGTGATTCGATGAACGACCTGCCGCTGCTGCGCAAGGTCAGCCACCCCGTCGCCGCGAACCCCGACGACACCTTGCGCCGCCATGCCGAACAGCATGGCTGGCCTATCATCAGCCTGCGTTGATTACATGCGCCAGACCAGCAGGGTGGAGTGGTGCAGGTCGTTCACCGTGATGCGTTCATTCGGTGTGTGATCGGGTACGTTGAAAGTGCTGCTGACCAACACCGTGCCCGGGCGCATTTCCTTGCTGGCCTTGTGCCAGAGCTGCTCCATCGGTACGGGCGACAGATAGGCGAACACCACGTCGTATTGGCCGAGGTGGCAGGCGGGCAGACGCTCATCCCAGATGCTGCCCCAGTGGACCTGGCAATTGCGATAGGGCTTGCAGCGCAGCCAGCTCCACAGCAGCGGCAGGGGCGCGGATTCCACCCCCGTGTATTCACCGTCCGGCCTGACCCGTGCCAGATGGGTCAACACGCCGCCCAGGCCTGAGCCCAAGTCAATGAAGCGGAAGCCCTTGCCATTATTATTGGGGGAGGGGAGCAGCCCTTCCAGCGCCTGCCACACCTTGTTGCTGGAAAGATACAGCGGAACCTGGGTTCGATAGGTACTCCAGTAAACTGCCAGCATGAGCAGAAAGGCCGCAAGGAAGTAGCCGGGCGGGATGTCGAGGGTGAGCATCAACACCAGCGCGGGCGCGAAGGCCAGTTGAATCGCCAGCCACCAGCGCGCCAGCCCCGCCAGATAGCTGAAACTCGCGGCAAGCAAGCCGCATAGCAGCGCGAAAGTGAGTAGCTCAGGCTGAAAACCCAGCAGCCGCACGCCCGTCAAGACGAGTGCTGCTGCTGCGAACTGCAACAGCAGGGCGATGACGGAGGGGGGGAGTTTGTCGAGTAACTTGCGCAATTTCGTAGGGGCAGATGGCAATGCGTTTCGGGTGGCAGGGGTAGCACGACCCTTCGGAACTATGAGGGAATATGCAATTGCACTCCCTCCCTAACCCTCCCCCTTGAAGGGTGAGGGGGCATGAGCTTAGCGCACTAAGGCCGCTTCGACTTCGTCTCTTTTGGCTTTGCCGACCAGGCGTTCCGCCAGCGTCAGCGCGAAATCCATCGCCGTGCCGGGGCCGCGCGAGGTGGTGAGGTTGCCATCCTGTACGACGGCACCC
>Ga0210037_1002174_pt1 | contig 10636 bp, 10 predicted proteins | sample CryGey08umfilter_3_FD_185451 | JGI IMG/M metagenome (GOLD analysis project Ga0210037, IMG submission 185451) | Groundwater microbial communities from aquifer in Utah, USA - Crystal Geyser 4/9/14 0.8 um filter (SPAdes) (version 3) | ecosystem: Environmental > Aquatic > Deep subsurface >...
CGGTGATTTGGGTGTTGTAAATGGATGTGTGGGCGCATTTGACTGGCATCGAATCCAGTAGCCAAGCAGCCCAAGAGCGAGTAGAAACCGACCTTGCCGTAAAAGCTTGAGAAGCAGGCACGACACCGGCCAATACCGTTGCAAGTTCAACCCGATGTCGTGCCCCGAGCCCGGGAGGGCGACGTTGCCGGTGTCAGTATTTCACGAAACTCCAGGCCCTGTCCAGCCCAACCCCCGTCGGCCACCATTTGCCAATGGAGCCACCTGCCAGGCGTTACCTGTGCGCATGCTGCCGTAACCCAGTTCTGCTGTGCAGCCGCTGCGACCGTGGTAACCGCTACTGCAAAGACTGCGCACCCAAGCAACGCGCCCGCAGTGTGCGCGCAGCTGGGCAACGCTACCAAGCCAGCCGACGTGGCCGCCACGCCCACGCCCAGCGGCAACGCCGTTACCGGGCAAAACGCGCGAAAGTGACGCATCAGGGTTCCCCACCCCCAGACCTGCCTGCTCTACTGCCACCCGAGGCAACGGCCATCGAAGTTGAGACACCACAGCCACCCTGGCAGTGTCATTTCTGTGGCTGCGACTGTGTCGAGTTTGTTCGCATTGACTTCCTGCGCTGTCGCATCCGTCGCCTTGCCCGTTTGACACACCAGAAAGAGCCACACCATGCCCGTGACCCCTGAACTCAGAGCTCAGATCCTGCGCTATTACCATGTCGAGCAGTGGAGAGTCGGCACCATTGCCCGGCAATTGAAGGTGCACCACGGCACCGTGGAGAGAGCCTTGCGCCAAGCCGGTTTGCCCCGCATTGGAACTGTACGTGCCTCAAGGCTCGACGCCTTCCTGCCGTTCATTCTGGAGACCTTGAAGAAATTCCCAGACCTCAGGGCCAGTCGCCTGTACGCCATGGTCAAAGTGCGTGGCTACCAAGGTGGCCCGGACCACTTTCGCCACCTGATTTCCTACCATCGACCCAGCCCTATACCTGAGGCTTACCTGCGCCTGGTCACACTCATGGGTGAGCAGGGCCAAATTGACTGGGGTCACTTTGGCCACCTGCAAATCGGCCAAGCCAAACGCCCCCTGATGGCTTTCGTGGCCGTCTTGTCCTGGTCACGGCGCATCTTCTTGCGCTTCTCGCTGGATGCCCGCATGGAGAGCTTTTTGCGTGGTCATGTCGAGGCTTTTGAGTCCTGGGGTGGATTGCCCAGAGTGCTGCTCTACGACAATCTTAAAAGCGCCGTGCTGGAGCGCCAGGGCGATGCCATTCGCTTCTCACCCGCATTGCTGGCGTTTGCCAGTCACTACCGCTTCGAGCCCCGCCCGGTGGCGGTGGCCCGGGGTAACGAGAAAGGCCGGGTCGAGCGGGCAATTCGCTACATCCGGGACAACTTCTTCTGTGCACGCACCTTCACCGACTTGGATGACCTCAACGCCCAAGCCGATGCGTGGGTGAATGGCCCCGCCGATGCTAGACCTTGCCCGCAAGACAAAACCCTGACGGTGGGACAGGCCTTTGTGCAGGAGAAGCCACGCTTGCTGGCCTTGCCAGTAAACCCATATTGCGTTGAAGAACGGGTGGTGGTCACGGTCGGCAAGACCCCCTATGTGCGGTTCGATCTCAATGACTACTCGGTGCCGCACACCCTTGTGCGCAAAGCACTGACGGTGCTGGCTGACACCAAGGCGGTTCGCATCCTGGATGGCGCTGTGGTGGTGGCCAGCCATGCACGCAGCTATGACAAAGGCAAACAAATCGAGGTTGAGTCGCACATCAAAGATTTGGTTGAGCGTAAAGCTCAGGCACATGCCCAGCGCGGGATGGGACGCCTGCGCCAAGGCGTGCCTGCCAGTGTCGAGTTGCTAAATCAGGCCGGTGCCAGGGGCGAGAACCTGGGCTCGATCACCTCAGCATTGCTGCGGCTGGTGGATCGCTACGGTGCCACTGACGTTCAGACGGCGGTGCTCAGTGCACTGGCGCGCAAGGTGCCCCACCCCAATGCGGTTCGCCTGGCACTCGAATCTCAGCGTGAAGCTCGTCAAGAGCCCGCTCCTGTGGCGGTGCAGTTGAGCGAAAAAGTCAGGTTGCGTGACACGGTGATCCATGCCCACCCCTTGGCCAGCTACGACCAATTGAGCAGCACGCCCCCTGACTCCCAAGCCCAAGCCCAAGCCCAAACTGAACCCGAAACCCCAAGGAGAGACAGTGATGAGTCCAAAAAATGAGGGGCTGCGCAAACGTGCGGCCGATTTGCGCCTGCACGGCGTGCTCGCGCATTGGTCAGAACTGAGCGATGCCGATTGGCTCTCCCGGTTGATTGACTGGGAGGAGCAGGCGCGTGCCCAGCGTAGTCTGGACAGACGCCTGAGTGGCGCACGCATCGGGCGTTTTAAGGCGCTGGCGGACTTTGATTGGACGTGGCCCAAGCAGTGCGACCGCGGCGCCATTGAGGCGTTGATGACGCTGGAGTTCATGGCACAGTCTGTCAACGTGGTGTTGCGTGGCAACAATGGGGTGGGCAAGTCGATGTTGGCCAAAAATGTGGCGCATCAGGCGCTGGTACAGGGCTATACGGTGCGCTTCACCACTGCCGGTGAGATGCTGGGGGAGTTGGCCGCCATGGACAGTGATGCGGGCTTGCGCCGGCGTCTGCGCCACTTCGTCAATCCGGATTTGTTGGTGATTGATGAGATCGGCTATTTGTCGTATTCGAACCGGCATGCCGACTTGCTGTTTGAGCTGGTGAACCGGCGCTACGAGTCCAAAAGCACGATCGTGACCACTAATAAGGCGTTTGCCGATTGGGGGGAGGTGTTTCCCAATGCGGCTTGTGTGGTGTCTTTGATTGACCGTCTGCTTCATCACAGTGAGGTGATTGCCATCGAGGGGGAGTCCTATCGCCTCAAGGAGGCGCAGGAGCGCGCCGCTGATTCGGCGTCAAAACGTAAACGGGTCAAATCATGAAGCACGTCACCCAACACGCCATGAAACATTTGCAGTTGCCCTCAGGGCTACAGTCGGGTTTGCCGATGGTCATTGACGATGACTGGAGTACCGAGCAGGTGGTGGCGGTGGCTGAGTTACTGGAGGATTTGCTGCATGTGATTCACAGCCGTTATCAGGGAAAGCTGTATGCGTATTGGCAGGCAACCCGGATCACGCAGTTCGAGGCCGACAGCCCCGATGATGATGAGGCGGTGCCGTTTTGATTTGAGCCGTTCTTCATTCAGTAAAAGCAAAGGGGCCGACAGGCCCCTTTGCTTTTGGGCAGCCACTTGCATAAAACTCCGCCAAATTTACGCACATTTACACAGCCGCTAACACGGCTTGTTCGCGCGACTTGAAGATGTGTAACGCCACGCCCAGCAGAGCCACAACCACAAAAATATCCATCAAACACAACCAAAAAATTGACAACTTCCCAAGTGTAGTGGCGGCATACCATGGCGAGTCAGCCAGCAGGGTCAAGATAGCGCCATTGCGGCGCTCAATTGGCTACCATTTATGCAGCTACTCAAGCAGTTTTTGCCAGTGCTAACGTCCATGTTCAACAAGGACACCCCAAAGCATGAAACATGCGTGCCCTGCGTAGGGCGGGGTTTCAACCCGCCATGGCCGACTGAAGTCGGCTCTACGACACGCCATTCTTGTCGACTGTGGGCGTTGTTTCACGTTAAAGGCCAACCATTGCTCCACTACTCAGCCGACTGCTGCAGTGCCCACATGTCGGCATAACGGCCGTTTTTGGCGAGCAACTCGGCGTGCGAGCCGCGCTCCAGAATGCGTCCGGCTTCCATCACCAGAATCTCCTGCGCATCCACCACCGTGGACAAGCGGTGGGCAATCACCAAGGTGGTCTTGTTTTGCGCCACGCTTTGCAGTTCGGCCTGAATGGCGCGTTCGTTAGCAGAATCCAGCGCACTGGTGGCCTCGTCAAAAATCAAAATGGGCGGGTTCTTCAGCAGGGTGCGGGCAATGGCCACGCGCTGCTTTTCGCCACCCGAGAGTTTCAGCCCACGCTCGCCCACCATGGTGTCATAACCCTTGGGTGTGGCGGCGATGAAAGCGTGGATGTGGGCTGACTTGGCCGCCTCAATGACCTGCTCGCGCGAGGCGCCCGGCTGGCCGTAGGCAATGTTGTATTCCACCGTGTCGTTAAACAGCACCGTGTCTTGCGGCACGATGCCAATGGCGGCGCGCACACTGGCTTGGGTGACCTGCTTGATGTCTTGCCCGGCAATCAGAATCTGGCCGCCTTGCACGTCGTAAAACCGGAACAACAGCCGCGCCAGCGTCGACTTGCCCGAGCCTGAGGGGCCGACCACGGCCACGGTTTTGCCAGCAGGAATGTCAAAACTGATGTCGTGCAATATCTGGCGTGCCGGGTCGTAGGCAAAGTTGACATGGCTGAAGCGCACACTGGCGCGGCTGGAGGCTTGCGTGACACTGCCAGCCAAGGGGGCATGGATGGCCGCGCTTTGCTCGCTATGACGCGTCTCGTTGTCGTCATGCGTTACTGGCGTGTCGCCCAGCAGCGCCAGCGGCAAAGCTCCCGGCACATCAGCAATCTCACGCTCGCGCTCCATCAGGGTGAACATTTTTTCCAGGTCGGTCAGGCCTTGCTTGATCTCACGGTAAAGCACACCCAAGAACCCCAGCGGGATGTAGAGCTGAATCATAAAGGCGTTGACCATCACCAGGTCACCCAGCGTCATGCGGCCATCCACCACGCCTTGCGTGGCGCGCCACAGCATCAGCACCAGGCCCGCGGCAATGATGAGTTGCTGGCCGGTGTTGAGCACGCTCAAGGTGGTCTGGCTTTTGAGTGCCGCCTTGCGGTAGCGCTCCAGGTTGTCGTCGTAGCGTTTGGCTTCAAATTCTTCGTTGTTGAAGTATTTCACCGTCTCGTAGTTCAGCAGCGAGTCGATGGCGCGGCTGTGGGCGGTGCTGTCCAACTCGTTCATTTGCTTTCTGAACTGGGTGCGCCACTCGGTCACCAAAATCGTGAAGCTGATGTAGAGCACCAGCGCCGCAATGGTGATCCAGGCAAACCACATGTCAAACTTGACCGCCAGCACACTGAGCACCAGCGTGACCTCAATCAGCGTTGGGAAAATGCTATACAAAGAATAGCTGATGAGTGAGTGCACGGCGCGGGTACCGCGCTCAATGTCACGCGTCATGCCGCCGGTCTGGCGCTCCAGGTGAAAGCGCAGGCTAAGGGCGTGCAGGTGGCGAAACACCTGCAGGCTGATACTGCGCGACGCGCCCTCGGTGGCCTTGGCAAAAATCAGCTCGCGCAGCTCAGCAAACAACGTGGTCGACAAGCGCAGCAGCCCATAGGCCAGCAGCAGCCCCAGCGGCACGATCAGCAAGGCGTTGGCCCCGATGCCGCCCTTGGGGTTCATGGTGTCGACCAAATCCTTGAGCAGAATCGGCACGCCCACATTGGCCAGCTTGGCGCCCACCATGAAAGCCAGCGCCAGCATCACGCGCCACTTGTATTGCCACAGGTAGGGGAACAGGCGCTGCAAGGTAGACCAGTCAGAGCGCGGCGCCAGCGCGGGGCCGGAAACAGCGGGAACACTGGCAGCAGAACTGCCGTGGGAAGAAGAATGACGGCGCATGGGAGACAATCCTGAATATTTGCGGGACAGACCGAAGGGCGCGAAGCGCACCAGCTCTGTCCTCAACACTTTGTAACCAGGATTGTGCCCATGTCTACAAGCCCCCACGCCAACACCCCAGAACCTGTGACTTTGCCCACCGACGAAAAACTGGTGCTCAAGGTGATCCCGATGCCGCGCGATGTGAACGCCAATGGCGATATTTTTGGCGGCTGGGTCATGGCGCAGGTGGACTTGGCCGGTGCGGTGATCGCCTCGCCCTACGCGGGTGGGCGCATGGCCACGGTGGCGGTGAATGAATTCATCTTCAAGCAGCCGGTGCGGGTGGGTGACATTTTGAGCTTTTACGGCAAGCTGGTGCGCATAGGCCGCACCTCCATCACCGTCAAGATCGAGGTCTACGCCGAGCGCTTTCGCGACCAGGGCAAATACACCAAGGTTACCGAAGCGTCCCTGACTTACGTGGCCATTGACGAGCAGGGTAAACCGCGCGTGGTGCCCAAAACTAATCAATAATTTGCTATATTTTAAATAGCATTAAGCATAGCAAATACAAGGGCTAGAGGTCTATTTTATAAAATATCAAACAAAACCCAGCCGCTTGGCGGCCGACAGCACCATCACCACGTCATTGGTGGCCACAGCAAAAGGTGTGTTGGGAGCCAACGCGTCTTCGGCTTGGCTGTAGCGACTGTCGTTGATCAGCTGACCCACTTGGCCTGCCACCTGGTGAAAATTCGCATGCTTGCTCACCAGCGTGGTGAAACTAACCCGCTCGCGCAGGCGTTGACCATCGCCATAAATCCATTTGCCCAGGCCACAGCAATCGTCACGCGACAGGGTGGCCACGTCGACCTTGTCACCGGTGTCAATGGCATCGCGCAGCTTGACCTTCCATTGCCGGTGGCCGTCGATGATGCTGTCCACATCAATGCCTTCGACCAACGCGGCCGACGGCGCGCCAGGCAGACGGAACTCGTCCACCTGCGCGGCCATGCGCACGGCTGCACCTTGGAGCGTGTTGGCCAACGCGGCAGTCTCTTCAACCAACGAGGCATTGGCTTGGGTGTTGTGGTCAAGTTCCTGAACCGCCACACCAATCTGGGAAATACCCAAACTTTGCTCTTTGGCTCCGTTGGTCACCTCACTGAGCAGATTGTTGACCTGATCGGCGTTGTCCACAATCTGATGCATGCGATCGCTAGCGTGGCGCACGATCTCGGTGCCCTTGGCCACTTCATCGGTGCTGGTGGTGATGAGGGTCTTGATCTCTCTAGCCGCTGCTGCACTGCGCCCGGCTAGCGCCCGCACTTCTGCGGCCACCACCGCAAAACCACGCCCCTGCTCGCCCGCGCGCGCCGCTTCCACTGCGGCGTTGAGCGCCAGGATGTTGGTTTGAAACGCAATGCCGTCGATGACCCCAATGATGTCGCTGATTTTTTGTGACGAGGCATGGATACGCTCCATGGTGTCGGCCACGTCTTGCATCACCGCGCCGCCCTGACTCGCAGTGTTGGCGTTGTTGCTGGCAATTTGGGATGCCTTGGCAACCGACTCTGCGGTCATGGCCACGGTGGCATTGGTTTGCTCCAATGCGGCTGACGATTGTTCCAAAGCAGCAGCAGCCGACTCGGTACGTGCAGACAAGTCTGTCATGCCCTGCGCAATTTCTTGACTGGACTGCATCGTCACTGGCTTGTTGCACTTGTTGCACGGTTTGGCTCAAGGCCAGCTGCATGTTGCCCAACTCTTTGAGCATGGCGCTCATCTCATCGTGCCCACTCACTTCAATGATGCCACGCAAATCTCCCATGGAAATGGTAATCAGGTGATGGCGCAGTGTTGTGAAACCATTTTGCATGGCCACAAAAAACCCCATGCCGAAATAAGCCGCCACCAGCTGGCTCAAAGCGGTGATGGCCAAGGCCAACCAAAGGTCTTGCCGCAGTGCGCTTTGGCGATCTACCAGCATGGCCTCCAGCACGTTCAGGTTTCCTTCTACCTGTTTGAACTGGCTCTGCAAAGTTTGGTTGGCCAGCTTGACAAAAGCCGCTGCATCGCCTTGCACCGTGCTGGCTTCCACAGGCACGTTCACCCGAACCGATTCCAAAAATTCTTCAGTCGCAATCACCGCTCCCCGTATCAATTTTTGACCATAAAACGGCGCTGCTTTTTGTACCTTGTCGAGCGAAAACTTGGCCTGTGCCGTGTCGCGTGCCAAGGTAGCCAGATAGCCTTCAAGCCGGGCCGCGTTGTCGGGCGTGATCTGCCCCGCCTTGAGCGCGGTGCGCACCAGGCCACGGATTTCGACCGTGGTTTGAATCACATCAGGCGCGCGCAACAGCACCGCACTCATCAGGTGGTAGCTGGCCAGGTCTGGGTCGAGCACCAGGCCGGAGCCATCGGTCACGGCATCGAGCAAGTCGGCCAAGGTGCGCGAGACACCAATCATGCCCTGGTACACCACTTCAGGGTCGGCCTTGACCCCCGCTGACGGCTGAACCGCTTGAGCCGCCTGCACGGCGCTGCGCAACGCAGCAAAACTGCTGCTGACCTGAAGGGACTGACCTAACTCAGCATCCATGGCTTGGAGCTTTTTAAAGGCCAAATCAAAGGCCTGACGGGCCTGGGGCAACTGGTCGCCGCCTTCACCAAACGCCGCGTTGCGCGACTGCTGACGCCAGACACCGGCCAAATCCATGGCCGGGTATATCGCGCTGGCGTAACGCACTCCAGCGAGTTCTTGTGTGGTCGCGTCGATGCCTTGCAATTTGCCGCCCACCATAACCCACAACAACCACACCAGCGACACCGCCACTGCAGTGGCAATGATCACCATTTTGATGGGGAAGGTCACCTGTCGCATCAGTCGAGCCGGGGGTTGCCAGAGGAACCATGACATGAGGGCGTTGACCAATTTATGCATAGAAATATCCACGACGTTATTGAAGAAATTGTAGACCCGGCAGGCGCGCCTTTTTCACGGCAAAAAGCAAGGTCAAACCCGCATCAGGACAGGATGTAAGCGGCGGAGCCGGCCGACAACAGTTTGCCATCGGCTCCAAAAAACTCCATGCGGGTAGAGGCCACGCGTGAGCCCAGGCGCATCACCTCGGCGCGCAGATCAAACCAGTCGCCAATGCCCGGGCGCAGGTAATCCACCCGCAAGTCGATCGTGCCCAATTTGGCAAAACGTTGCAGCCGCTGCTGGGGGGACTCGTCCATGTGGCGCGCGCCAAGAGCCACCATCACCGCCAGACCTCCCAGCGCGTCCAGACTGGCGCTGATGACACCGCCATGGATGCGGTTGTAGGCATAGTGCCCCACCAACTCGTTGCGCATCTCGATGCGCGCCTTGACCTGGGTGGCGGTGATGGCCGTGATCTTCAAGCCCAGCATGCGGTTGAAGACAATCATTTCTTCAAAGATTTTTTTGACACCGTCGATGAACTCGTCTTCAAAAACAACTTCAGGAACCAGGGGTGTGCGATGTGGCATGGGGTAAAACGTGTGGGTTATTTCAAGCGAAGCATGCTGCGGATCATGGCCTGCATGGGTGCACTGTCCCATTCGCGCCCACCCACAGTTTTACTCAGCACCCGCCCCTTGGCATCGACCAGCAAGGTCAGCGGTAAATGGTCAGCCCCAAGCATGTTTTCCAGCTCCAGCTTGTGGTCTATGTAGTGGTTGAGGGTGGCGCTGCTTTTGCGCAGCAAGCCTTTGGCAGCCTCAGGGTAGTCGTCGATGGAAATACCAATCACCGTGAACTGCTGGCCCAGGTCGCTCCAGGCCAGACGCTCCAGCGACCCCATCTCGGCAATGCACGGCGGACACCAACTGGCCCAGACGTTGATGATGAGTGGCTTGCCGCGAAAGTCTGACAGCTTGCGGTCTGGGCCATTGAGCCCGCGTAGCGTGGCCTGGCGCAACACGTTGCCCACCTCCACCTCGCCGGGGGTTTTGGCATGGCCTGCAAGCGCCAGTGCCAGACCCAGTAGCCACACCCCAACCACACGTTTGCGTAGTTTCATGAACACCTTATCATTTTAAAAGCTATATTTTTAATAGCTGCTTGCGATTTATATACAAGGGCTAGAGCCTTATTTCTTATAAATTTTCAAAATTTGGCTTGCGCTTTTCAAGGAACGCGCCAAAGGCTTCGCGGGCGGCTGGCTCGGTCAGCAGGCGACCAAAAATGTCGGCTTCTTCGGCCATGTGCGTGGCCACCAGACTGGCTTGCGCCTGCTTCATCAAACGTTTGGCAATCAGCAGCGGCTGCTGGGGTTTGGCCGCCAGGCGCAGCGCCTGGCGCCGCGCCAAAGCGTTCACTTCGGTGGGGGGAACGATGCGGTTGATGAGGCCCATCTCCAGCGCGGCCTCAGCGCTGAACGGGTCGCCCAGCAGCAGCGCCTCTGCGGCACGCACATAGCCCATGCGCTGCGGCGCCAGCAGGCTCGATGCCGCCTCAGGGCAAACGCCCAAATTGACAAACGGCATCGAGAACGCAGCGTTGTCACCGGCATAAATCAGGTCGCAATGGAACAGCATGGTGCTGCCAATGCCCACCGCCGGGCCGCACACCGCCGCCACAATCGGCTTGGTGAAGCTGCTGATGGCACGCATGAAGCGAAACACCGGCACGTCGGGTGACACCGGCGGAGCTTTTAAAAAGTCGGCTATGTCGTTGCCCGCGCTGAACACGGTTTCATGGCCTTGGATCACCACCACACGCACCGCGTCGTCACGCTGCGCCTGGGTGAACGCATCGGCCAGCGCTGCGTACATGTCAGCGGTGAACGAGTTCTTTTTGTCCACCCGATTGAAGGTGATGGTCAGCACCTGCTCGGTGGTATCTAGCAATAGATCGGTCATGAAAATTCCTGGTTGTCATTCCATTTCCAAATCATCCGTGTCGTTGTTGCATTACCTTGCCGTGCAACAGCACTGTGTGCGGCTTCGCGCCTCGACACAAATGATTTGGAAATGGAATAACTAAAGTTTCGGG
>Ga0210037_1002187_pt1 | contig 10592 bp, 7 predicted proteins | sample CryGey08umfilter_3_FD_185451 | JGI IMG/M metagenome (GOLD analysis project Ga0210037, IMG submission 185451) | Groundwater microbial communities from aquifer in Utah, USA - Crystal Geyser 4/9/14 0.8 um filter (SPAdes) (version 3) | ecosystem: Environmental > Aquatic > Deep subsurface >...
ATAGGTGGGGGAGTGTTCACAACGATAGTTTCCTATATAAAAAAAATTGACAAACGTTTCGAGGCAGGAAATAGTCGATTTGTGAAGTTAGAAAAAAGGAGGCCACCTGATGGCATGGACAATAAACGATTTAAAAAAACCAGGCGTCCGCGGTCTTTTATCAAACCGAACGTCCCCTGCGGCCAGGATTGCGCCTAAACCTGTCGTTCCGATAGCGGTTGATACAAAAAACCAGGCGCCTTTTAATGTTGACACCGTTGAGGGCCGCCTCAACAACTTGTTGAGCAAAGACAACCCATATATTAAAACGGCCAGAGCAAATGCGGCTGAAGCGTCAAACCAAAGGGGCTTGTTAAACACCAGTATTGCGGCTGGAACAGGGGAGAAGGCTGCTATTGAATCAGCTTTTCCGATTGCGGCTCAGGATGCGAGCACGGCCAACGCCTTCAGGCAAAACGAGCAGGCATTTAATTATAATGCCGCTCTTCAGAACGCGAGTGCGGCTAACACCCTCAAGCAAAGAGAGCAGGCATATGAATATGACCTCGCTCTTCAGAACGCGAACGCGGCCGACATCCTCGAGCAAAACAAGCAGGCATATAAATATAACACCGCTCTTCAGAACGCGAACGCGGCCGACATCCTCAGGCAAAAAGAGCAGGCATTTAAATATGACACCGCTCTTCAGGAAGCGAATGCGGCCGACATCCTCAGGCAAAAAGAGCAGGCATTTAATTATGATACCCAAATGCAGTCTCAGCTTTTTGAATACAACGAGGCCCTCGGCCAAATGAACATAGATGCCGATTTAAAAGCAAGCACGTCGGAGAGCCTTCGACTCCTGGCACAGCAGAATATGACTGAAAGGACAAACATCCTGACATCTCCGGAGCTCAATACGGAGACGAAAACGACTATGCTGAACGAGCTGAACGATTATACCACGCAGAACATGGCCCTCGTTGCTGAATTAGCCGGGTATGATGTCTCGATGTTTGATGAATCAGCCGGGCATAGTGCCTCGGATGAATCAGCCGGGCATAGTGCCTCGGATGAATCAGCCGGGCATAGTGCCCCGTTATATTATGACACGTATGGTCTCCCGGTATATTATCCCGGCATGTGATGCATTAACCGGGAATTGGGTATGATTCCTCGATGCTTGATGAATTAACCGGGTATGATGTCTCGATGTTTGATGAATCAGCCGGGGATAGTGCCTCGATGCTTGATAAATTTGATAGCCCCGATGCTTGATAAATTTGGTAGAGTTAAAAAGACCAACTGAAATAACAGGAGCCACAAAAATTGAAATGCACGCTGAAAAACTTTGAGTGGTTTTACGGGCTGCTTGATGCGAAAAAAGAAAAGATCACGGACGATCACAGCGGGAGCATGTTCGATGTGGCTAAGCATTTACTGACGTGCCCTTCCGTAATCGTCTTAATGTCGTCTGAACGCACTGCGTTTGTCCTGTCATGCGTGAACTCAATTTTATATGAGGCGCATCTTCTCACGACCGACAAAAAAAACGTGATGCGAAACACGCTGAGCGCCGCCAGGTGGGTTAAGGAGAACACTGTAATTGAACGATTTATATCAAAAATTCCGGTTATTTCTATCTCGACAATGATGTATAGTGAATCAATCGGGATGGAGAAAATTGGAATCATTAAGGATGGATACCTGAAGAATGGTAAACGGATTGACATTGCCGTGGTCGGGTGTTCCGTCAACAACATTATAAGGAGGTTATCAAAATGGCAACAGCAGTTATAGCTGTAGCAGCGGCAGTAGGAGGAGGTCTGGCTGGCTCGGCGGCGGCCGTTGGTGTATCAGGCTACCTCTCTTCGATAGCTGTCGGGGCGATCGTCGGTGCTGTTGTGGGTGGCGCTATCTCTGCGGTCGGCGCAGCTATAACAGGCCAGGACGTTGGCAAGTCGTTTAAAAGCGGGTTAATTTCAGGCGGCATTGCCGGAGCAATCGGTGGGTACGTCACAGCTAGTAGCACCATGGCCATGTCTGAAGGAAACGCCGTCGGCGGCGGCGCGCAGGCAAGCGGGGCTGGAGGAAACGCCGCCGTCGGCGCGCCGGCAAGCGGGGCTGGTGTTCCCCTTAAAGCGTCGCAGGCCGGTCTTTTGCAAGAACAACCAGTTTCCGGCGCGGTAAGCAGCGCCCCGGTTAAGGCGGGGACTACAGCAGTCAACCCAACCGGGAACGTCGCGGAAGGATTGGGTAATGCCATAAAGACCCAGGCCGTTGCCGAACAACCAACGCAGCAGGCGGGCCTCCTTAGCGGACTCGGAAAGATAATGCCTAAGTCAGAATTTGGGAAATATGCTGTTCTTGTAGGAGGGACGACCGCCCTTGGCAGTGTTTACCAGGGAATGTCCGAAGATGAAAGGGCTGCAAAAGCTGAAAGATTGGTGGAAGAGAAACGGCAGCGGCTTAATACGAGCCTACTCGAAGCAGCTCCGATGTCTCCGCCTATGAGCTTTGGCTTTAAAGACAATAGGTTGTTTTTTAGTCCAAGCTACAGCAACAGATATTTGGAGACGATGTAATGAGAAAAACGAAAAAAAGAAAGCAAGCGGCGAGGCAGCCACGCGGCCAGGAACTGCCGGCTAATTTTGACCAGCAGGTCGAGCAAGTGACGGCGATGGCGATGTCCATCATCTACGATGAGAAGAACGGCATCGTCGAAAGACAACTCCCAGATGCGTTACAGGATGCACAACAGATCGTTCAAGGAGAAGAGGATGTTATCCCTTCTGCTATTGCGAACGTTGCCTTGTGGGTATTGGCTACCGTTGAAGCGAACATTGAAAGCAAGGGCCATTCCGTCAGGCCGATTGTTGTTCTTGGGGCTATCGGCAGGATCGTTGCCGAGGTCTCGGAGGCTGCACAGGCAACCGGAACTGTCCAGATGAATAAAGAGGATATTCAGGTTGCGATAGCCGCTGCAATTAGTCTATATATCTCGCAGGCAAGGAAAGAGGGTAAGGTTACAAACCAACAGCTTATAGAGGCAATCAAGGCGCTCCAGAAAGCGTATCCGAAAGAAGCCGCCAATTTTCAACAGATGATACAGGCAAGGGCTCAGCGACAAGCCACTGGCCAGGGCAAAATCCTGGCTCAGCCCGGCATGAAAGGGTCGGTACAGCCGCTTGTTAAACAAGGCATGGCAGGCCAAGCGCCCAAACCAGGATTACTTGGAGGCGCCAGGTCAACTACCGTCAGTTAAAGCAGGCGGCTTGTAACTGCACTCCGCCGCAATTTCCCATAAGGGGTTTTGGCATCATCGTGCGTTACGATACGGCTATTGACTGAGCCGCTACCTGGATAGCATATAGCGTCCAAGTAATTTTGCCGGATATTCCGGCCAGCATTAAGATCAGCATTAAGAGAGAAACCGCAATGTTTGCACTTGAAGACAGATTGAGATTGACGATTGGAATGGGAAATGTATCCATAATATGCACATTGAATGCTTTTATCAAGAAAAATCTTTTAAGAAAGGAGGACGGCATTTCTCTCCCAGCTAAAGCAGGGAGTTTCCTGCCGTGTGATTTATGAAAGCAGGTCTTTTAAGCGGAATCGGCCAGGGTTTGGGCAATATTGCGAATATGGCCCAGTGGTATTACGGAGAGAAGAAAGAGGCTGACCGGCAAGAAGAACTAAAAAAAATTCTGGTTGGAGAAAAGGCCCTCGGAGCAAAACAATATGAAGAAAAGATTATTGGATACACAAAGGACGGAAGACCAGTAACCCAAGGCATGTTGTCCGGCGGAGAGTATGAAGGAGCAATCTACGGACAGCAGATAAGGGATGACAACTCACAGGTGTATGTTGATAAAGACGGGAACGTTATCCCGGATATTTCTAAACATAAGGGGCCTGCGTTTAAGATTGGACCGTATATTCCAGGTTATAAAGAAAGGGAGTATGACAACTCACAGGTGTATGTTGATAAAGACGGGAACGTTATCCCGGATATTTCTAAACACAAGGGACCTGCGTTTAAAATTGGACCGTATGGTTATGGGCAACAGATAAGGGAGCATAACAACTCACAGGTGTATGTTGATAAAAACGGGAACGTTATCCCGAATATTTCTAAACACAAGGGGCCTGCGTTTAAGATTGGACCGTATGGTTCAGGTGACGGTAGCGATGGCGGCGGGGAGGTAGACCTTGTTAATATTAAACGATTTAATGATCTTGCCGCACAGATGCTCGGCGTCAAGAAGTTTTCGGTTGGGGCAAGAATAAAAGGCCGGCCGCCGGACGAGACGACCATAGACTTATTAAGCAAAATGGCTGGCGAACAGTTGGTCGTTAAGCCGGATAACGGCGGGTTGCTTGGAAAGAGGGGATACACAATATTGCCAGCCTCGTCGGTTGGTGTGGGGAGCAGTGAGGTCAATTTTTTTGTCGGTGATGATCCGAATGCACCTCCGCTTATTTCTAAAGAAGAAAGAAACGAAAAACTGAAGACCAGAAGGGAAATTGAGAAAAAGATGACGTTTATGGAAAAGTTCAGGGCTAAAAACGCGAATTCTAATGAATAATAATAGAGAATGACTTAATGGCTCTTTTAAAATATATCCGGGAGAAAAACGGCGGCCTCCCAAACATAGATTCTTTCGCTCTTGCCAAAGCGGTTTATGACGCGAATCCGAAGTATCAAACAATGTCGTTTGATAACTTTGCCAGCGCTGCTGGAATCGAAGAAGATATAGCAGCGACAAGAAGCGGTTTAAAGGATACTGCTGCTGCCGTTATTGAAAGCGTTCCTGTTGCGGGCATGGGTCTGCTGTCATCCGCTGTTGGCGCCATAAAGGGCGTCAGTAAAAATGCCGGGGTATATGCAGAAGACCTTACGATGGCAGAACGGCTTCAGTCTAAGTCTGATAAAATGACGGCGGAGTATCTTCAGAAGCATGGCATAAACACAGGTGATAAGTTTTTAGGACTAACGCCTGCTGGGGTTGCACAGGCCATGTCAAACATGGGTTACACCGGCCTGGGCATGGTGTCCGGCGGTGCTGGCGGTGCTGCAGGGCTGGCTGCAACCGGAGGGAACCCGGTTGGCGGTTATGTTGGCGCTGGTGTTGCTTCAGCCGGAGTGCTAACATCTGCCGCTAAAAACCAAATCATGCGCGCCTACCGGGATGCCCTGAATGAGAAAAGGGAAGAAGCGGGTGAGCCTATTCTGTCAGATAAAGAATGGTTTGAAACAGCAGCGGCCTTCAATAAAGAAGCCAATAAACACGCCCTCTGGGAGTCCGGCCTCGAGACAGCCGGGGAGCTTCTCGAGTTTGGCGCTATTACCGCCCCGCTCAAAAAAATAGTTGGAAAAGAAATAGCCGAGCGGATGGCTAAAAACTGGATAGGGAAGACCGCAAATGTTGGCGTCCGGAGCGCGGCTGCAAGTGGATCAGAGCTTGCGACAGAAGCGGTCACACTTCTCAAACAAGCGCCGATTGAAAAAAAAGCTGGTCTTAGAGAAGACGTACCTGAAAATTTTCTCGAAGCCGTTAAAGAGGTTTACCCGGTTGTCATGCCGATGGCGATTATAGCTGGCGGCGGGGCGAAGTTGGGTCATGTCGCATATAAAAAAGCGTCTGAAAGAATAAAAGAGGCCAAAGAGAAGCGGGCTAACACCGCAGTGGAGCAGGCAAAAAAACTGGCGGAAAGCCTTATCGGGAAAGAACCCTCTGATACCGGACTGAGAGACCGGGATTTAGCTATTATCGCAGAAGAGATACTGAACGATATTGAAACAGGGCTTTATGACAATCCGGCGGTAGCCAACGACTTGGCCGGTGAGGTTGAAAGAACCCCGGGGCTTTTGGATGCCATTGAAAAAGCAAAGAATGTGCGGGTTGGCGTGATCCCTACCCCCGCCACGCCCAGTCCGTCTTTATCTGAAACCAATCTCGGGCCCGACTTTAAGAATGCCCCGGTAAACCGGTCCGCTCTCGACGCTGAGGATTCAGAGAAAAACAGGATTCGGCAGGTTTATGCCCTGAAACAGCAAATTGCTGCCGTAAAGCAACAAGCTCCCGGGGAAACACAAACTCCGTTCCGGGCCCGGGTTATCAAAAAGCTTGAGGCAGACCTGGAGGCCCTTGGCCCGGTTAATCTTTCGGCAGAAGCTGCAAAGCGGAACCAGGTTGTTCTCTCCGGCATGAAGCCTGAGATCGCCGGTTTTAATGTGCCGAAGACAAAAGAGGACGTTTTGGCAGAGCAGGCTTTAGCAGGGGCCGAAGAGACCGCTTGGGCCGACGAGCAGAAGACGATACAGAAACAACGCAACGATCAACAAGTCATTTCCTTAAGGAAGAGGCTTGCGGATCTCAAAAAGCAGAAACAGACCAAGCCTGTAAAGAAACAGATAAAAGAGACGGAAGATCGTCTGGGCTCGCTGAAGCCCGCGGATATAATTCGCCAAAAAGCAAGGGAAAACCAAGCCCGAATTGATGCCGGGCTGTTCCCAGAAGAATTCCCGGAGCCTCGGACATTTGAGAATGCCCCGGTAAACCGGCTGGCCGGGAAAGCGAAGACTTTGGCCGATATGTCGGCAAGCCTCCAGACGACCGAAACAAGGGGTGTGGCGACCGATAAAGAAGGAAATCGATATTCTTTCGGTGCATCGTCTCCAAGATGGTTTACAAAACTGAACGAAAAGACGAAGTCTGTAGGGCAGGAGTTTTTTTCCAGGAAAGAAATTGACGTACTCGCAAGGAAATACGTCTCCAGGGCGAAGCTGACGGCGAAACAACGTCAGCGCATGTTTCTTCTTGATCAGGCGGTCACCGATTTTGAGAACGAAACTGGTAAAGAGAAAAAAGGAACAGTAACCCCTTCTCCTGAGACGCCCCAAACAATCTCCAGCGAACCACTGGCTGCACCACAGTCTGACGTAACCAACACCCTTACCCCAACCGATAACAAATTGTTACCAGTTGCAGAAGCCAAATCAGTCCCCGCCGAAGTTCTGAAAGACTACCCGGACCTTGCGGCAAAAACAAAGCCGGCAGCATGGGAATCAAGTGAGCTTGTCCAAAGTCCGAACATCCAGATAGACAGAACCGAGGCAAAGAAGCAGGCCGATGGATCGTTTAGGCTGTTCTTCCGTGGCACTCGCAATGAGGTTTTTGCCGGGCAGACGTTCGGGTCCGCATCCGAGGCCCGTCAATTTTTTAAAGTCCAGCAGGCAAAAGCGCAGCAGGATGCCGCTTCCAGCAGAAAAGAACCTGACGACAGCCCGAAATTCAGCCTGACTGAAGACAAATCTCTTTATATCACACACAATATCACCGAAGACAAGCTGCGCCATGCGCTAGATCTTGGTGGATTGGCAATGCCATCCTCCGCCGTGTCTAGTATTAAAAACGAAGCAATGGTGAAATTTGGGGATATTTCTCTTCTCGCGCACCCTAATTTTTTACAGTCTGGTAAAGTGCGTGTGTTTGACGCCGATATTTATTCTCCGCGCTACCCGGCAGCCAAATATGATATTAACGAAAAAGCCATTACCGATTTTAATAAATGGATAGATGGGGACTGGAACCCATTCGTGTCGACACAAAACAAGTGGTCCGGCCATCTTGATGGTTCTGACATACAGGGCCATGGCCTAGACGCCATTTTAAATAAAAATTCTGTAAAGTATGCATGGCTTCGGGATAATGGTATTGCTCCCAAAATAACCAAGAACACGGAATCGCCGTATAAATCATTGAGCCAGGCTTTCAGGTCTCATAAAACAGAAAACGCCTTCCGTACTTTCGTAAGGGAAAAGTTTAAAACACTCGTTACCGGGCGCAAGATTTTAAAAGGAGTTACCTCTTTAGGCAACCGGAGGTACATACCGTATACTCTTGATAATATTATAAAACAAATGCGGTCGGGCGCATTGCGTAGTGGAGAAGCTTCTTTTTACGGCGTCGGCAGCATCCGAGCGTCACATGCAAAAGAATACAAAAGCCTCGGGAGCATCAAAAAAGACAAGGACCGGCTAGTTAACTCTGAACAAATGAACAAAATTAAAAATGACCTACAAAACCAACTGTCAGATCTTCTTGAATCGTTGAAACCGTTTTATAAATTTGAATCAACGTCGTTTGGTTATTATGATGACGCAGGTCGCGCATTAGCTGAAGGGCGCCATGGTATAAACGAAACCTTTAAAGAGTTGCCGAAAGAGGCGCTTGATAAGATTGACGCTTTTTTAAAATCTTTAAAAGAGGCGCCGACTGAATATTTTGAAGCGAAGGCTCAAAGGATTGTCGGTTTTAACGAATTTCACACGGCAGTTGTGCCAAAAAACACATCGCCGGACGTTGTTGCCGCACTAAAAAAACACGGTCTAGCCATCAACTATTACAAGAACGGCGACAATGCCGACAGGCAGCGAGCTATACGGAAAGCCGATAAGGTGTTGTTCCAGAAGACCACTTCTCTAGGCAGCGGCTTTCCCATTGCCGAAGTTAAGGCCATTGTTTTGCCACTTTTGAACAAGCTGACCGCTGGACCAAAGGCTCACTTCGTTCAGTCAGAAGCGGAGCTTCCCCCCAGGATTATAGACATCATCCAGCGAAAAAACGCATCCGGGCAGATTGTCGCCGTTAATGATCGTGGTGACATCTATTTCGTGGCAGACAATATCCGTTCGACCGAAGATGCAGAGTCTGCATTCCTCCACGAGGTGTTCGGGCACTACGGTGTTGAGGCGATTCTCGGCAAGGAAAAAGCCAAGCGGTTTTTCACCAGCGTCTGGATGAGCAAGCTCAATGACCCGGAGTTCATGAAAATCGCCACTACCTACGATTCAGACCTGTCCACGGTTGCTGGCAAGGTGGAAGCGGCCCGCGAATATGTGGCAAAGCTGGCAGAATCCGGAGTAGACAACTCACTAATTACGAAATTGATCGGCATGATCCGGGGCGCCCTGCGGAAGTTGGGCGTGAAAATGAAGATCAGCAACAACGATATCCGCCAACTAATTGCCCTGGGCGCCCGGCAGATGAAGGGGGTGCGGTCTAAACTGCTCGTTGCCGAAAAAACTGTTAATTTTCAGATTGCTGAAATGGTGAAGCATGTGCTCGGCATTAAGTTAGACCCGGCACAACCATCCGACGATGTTTTTTTTATGCGGACCCCCGCTCCTACTCCCGCCCCGATGATTGACAATTTCAAGGCGCTGAAGAAAGCGTTCGGCGAAACGACAGCCAGGGTGATTCGGGGTAAGATGCCGATTGCTTATGATCACAGTGAAGAATTGATTGCTTTTCTTCAAAAGAAAGTGCCCGTCAAGTCGCATCTCCCCTACATCATCACAAATATGGGGATGGAGTTAGAGGTAGAGTTTTTATCCGAGAAGATGATCATTGTAGCGCCTGTCAAAGAAAAACTTACGCTGTCCGCTAAGGAGTTAGCCGAAAAAGCAGGATATAGGCTGACGGAGACGAAAACTCGAAAAGATGTTCTTTCGTTTCGGTCAGATTACTCAAGAAACAGTGTAATATGTACGTACAATGACATAGAAGGCCGGTTGCGTGACCGTTTTATATTCTGGTTGCGCCGGTATAATGCTGATGTAACGCCGAGGGCCGAAGAGTTAACACAAGATAATCTTACCCCGGAATGGAAAAAATATCTGGAAAAAAGGGGTTGGTTAAAAGATGACGGGACGTATGCCCTGTCTGGGCTAAAGAGAGAACGGGAAGATCCTTATGGTACGTCGTCAATGTGTGTGCAAATCTGGCGTAAAAACGATAAATCAAAGGGGTCATTATGGATTCTCAACAGATATAATCATACCCTTCAGGACGGGAAAAATCCCGATGTTACATATAATAGAAAGCTAAACAAAATTATAGATGGTCTTGAGGACGCCATTTATGATTATGTAAAGATAAAAAAACCCGCAACGACCACGGACACGCCCGTCCTCTCCCCCGGCATAGTCGAAGACGCGCAAGGGAGCCTATATCACTATGCCCGTGAGCGGAATGGCGTATATTGGGGCGACGGTTTTATTATGAGTGGTGGAGCGGCTACGATTGTCAACCCGGGCATTGAACGAGTGGTGGAGGGGTTTGTTCTGCGGGCTGACGGGATTGTAAATGGGGTTGGCTTATTCGCCAACTACGAGAACAGCATTTTTAGCCTTATCGGCAAGACCCGCTTTGGCAAAAAAGGGTTGATTGAGTGCACTACAAAAGACAACAAAAAGTTTTCTTTTTTTGTGCAAAATGGGCAGATAATAAGATTCGATACCGGCGATCTTACTGAAATCAGCGGCTACTCCCTGTGCGACAACGCCGCCCTGACTTCAATTGCCCTGCCGAACGTGACTACCATTGGCGCCTTCTCCCTGAGTTACAACTCCGCCCTGACTTCAATTGCCTTACCGAACGTTGAAACCATTGGTAATAGCTCCCTGCGTGACAACGCCGCCCTGGCTTCAATTGAACTGCCGAACGTTAAAATCATTGACAACTACTCCCTGAGCGGCAACGCCGCCTTGGCTTCAATTGCCTTACCGAACGTGACCACCATTGGCAACTACTCCCTGAGCA
>Ga0210037_1002246_pt1 | contig 10368 bp, 8 predicted proteins | sample CryGey08umfilter_3_FD_185451 | JGI IMG/M metagenome (GOLD analysis project Ga0210037, IMG submission 185451) | Groundwater microbial communities from aquifer in Utah, USA - Crystal Geyser 4/9/14 0.8 um filter (SPAdes) (version 3) | ecosystem: Environmental > Aquatic > Deep subsurface >...
CGCGGGCTGTTACCGGCATCCGGGTCGCCATTGGGATTGCCATTCTCACAATCGAAGAGGTAAAGAAATTCATAACGGTTTTTGATGGGGACGCTCATTTGGATTCTCCTTCTGTGTTGCTGTTGCTGTTGCTGTTGCTACTGTCCTTTTTAGGGGTGCGCAGGGCGGCCAATTGCTGGTAGTACCCCAACGCAAAGAGGCCTTGCCCCTCCAGATTCAGTGTGCGTGGAAATTGGTCACCCAACTTTTTCATGACCTCTGCTATTTGCTGCTCGTACCAATATGACAAGCCACCTTCAAGCTTGCCCAAATGGTTGCGTGAATTACCGACTAGGCGACCAAAGGTAAGCCCCGGTGCCGTGCTGGCAGCGGCATAAAAGCGCTGCACCACACCGGCCCCTACATCGCCGAGCGCAGCCTGCTGCAGTTTGGCGAGAACCGCCAGGAGGCGTCCGCAGTGATAAGCCGGGTCAGGATGATCCGGGTTGAGATAGGGTTGCATAAGCGCCTTTCCTTGAGGTTGACGAACAAAATAAGCTTTGATCAGACCCATACGGGCATGACTAAAAGTTTCATCTTTGACGATGGCAGAGCGAAAGCGGTCTAGCGCCTGCGCCATCAAAGGTTGAGGAATCGGCAGTTGTGCAACGGCCGCATGCCATAACACCGAAGTGGTGGATGCTGGCAGGTCTTTGAGTTCGCGCACTAACGATCCGCCCACAGCCAAAAATTTCGGATCGGGAGCCAAACGGTTTCCGCCCTCACGGTGCACGATCGCCATATCCGAGAACCATGCCTCAACGTGGGAAACCAGTTGACTAAATTGCCCATCCGTCCAGTCCCGCACCATCACTCGGCCGGAGGCTCCTGATAGCGTCATGGCGTAGTAGTGGTTGTTGCCCAACGTGGGGCGGCTCCCGCTGCGAATGGCTTCAAGCAACTTGCGGGCTTGTAGCAGTGCGGATGCCGCCTGCCCCTCGGCGGTTTCCATGCCATAGAGCATGGAAAAAGGATCCTCTTCTGGAGGAATGAGTTCCTTGAACCAGTACACCATCATGGCATTGGTGCGCCGCGAGGGGTTCTTGCCTGTGGCTTCTTTCTGCCGCCGAATGAGATGGTTTAACGCATCCACGTATTGCTGTGCAGGTGCTTCTCCCATGGCTGCGTTGGTTGATTTTTCAAGACCGTAAGACTGGAACGCGGCCTTGTCGAAGCCGACCATGACATCACCCATGGACAGACCACCAACACCTGACAGGCCTGTAATTTTGGGTTGCGTTAGTAGCGGTTCAACAGGTTCACCAGTCAGCAAGCACAACATACTTCCCGCAGGAAGACTGTCACCAGTTTCGACACCACCGCCAAGGGCTTGGGTTCGCCAATCACGCCACCATTGCTGTACGCCCGTATCTTCACGCGGGTCAAGTGCACCCACCTGCCAAGTTACCCAGTCTGCTGGTTTGATGCGCTTTGCAACCATCATGGCGCGTATCTGATCAAATGTAATTGGGTCACACAACAGTTTTGAAAGGGGCGACAAAACTGCGAGGTCGGTTGCCGCTCGCGCTAGCATTTTTGAGTAAAAGTGATGTCTGGCGGTCGCAGAATCAACCTTGGCAGAGTCTTCACCCTCCTTAAAGTGCAGTGCAATGGTCTGCGCGGATTCGACTAAGAAGTGCGCTTTGCCACCTGAATTCATGGCGTGCATATCAGGGCAAGCTTCCAACATGACACCAGCCTTTCCATCGCCAAGTGGCACGATGTTCAGCAATTGCCCTGCCTCAGAAAGCTGAATGCACCAGCGTACTTCTCTGGACTTAAAACCTGGTTCACCACCCAGCTTTGCACCGTAATCCCGTAAAGCGTGCAGCATGGCTAAATCCTTCCCGGCTTGCGCACCGCGTCGCTGCCATACGCTGGTACATCCAATACGCCTCTTTTTACGCACGCATCAAATACCGAAATAAATGGTTTGCCATCCAGCCCAGGAGCCTCGTTGGCCAGGTCAAACACGTCATACAGCATCCAGCCCAGTTGTTGATCCATCGGTGCTCTTGCTGCACTTGGCGCACCGGGTTCGATGTATTCAAAAAATGCCGGGAATTCGCGGCATCCCAGATAGGGCTGCTGAAAACACTTGCCACCCTTGGCGCGTCGCTCAAAACAAGCGTTGAGCTTTGCCAACTGGTTTCGGTGGCTGGCTCGCGGCTCAATGCGGGCGGTAATGCGGTAACGCACGTTTTTGAGGGCCATGGTCTGGCGCTGGGTGCGCCCGGTGGTTTCATCATCACCATCTGCCCACAATGGCTCGGGAGCTTCTTTGCTGGTCATCCATTTATTGAGTGTCACCGCGCCCGGCACAACACCCTTGACTTCATTGCGCCGCAGGGCGATGAAGCTGGGCATGGTCAGAACTTCAATGCGTGTGATTTGCCAGAAAAAATAGGGGCGAATGATGTCTCGCGTTTTCTTCCCTACCTTTTCCTGCTCACGCTTGCCATCCCAATAAATGGCATCAAAGACACCGCGTGCTGCAGAGGGCGTGATCACTGGGTAAGAAAAGCGCTCCACCTTCATCTCGGGTCTGGTGAAGCAGGCCAAGTCACCCCACACTTCTAGCGTGTGGGTGTTGGGTGGATTGGGTTGGCTTGTGTTTGACATGGCGGGGAACTCCTCCTTGAAAATGTGGGAATCAGGCGACCATGACCAATTGGTTTTGCGGCAACTGCAGACCGAGGATGTCATCGTAGAACCGTTCATCGGGGTCTTCCAGGATGAACCATTCATCCGAACTACCAGCACGGCGAAATTGCGCCGCAATCAAGCAACCCCAGGCGGGGTGATCTGGTTTGGGTCGATAGATACTGACTGTGAGGGCCTGTGCTGCTTTCATCCATTGACCATCAATGCCGCTGGAGGCGATATCACGCAGCCGCTTGAATTCGGCAAGGCACGGTTTCCACGGCACAACGATCTGAATGGCATCCTGGTTAATCAGTTGGTAGCGACGAGCAATTTCAGGAAAATCAAGAGCGGCAATGGCATTGGTCAAATCAACATTCTGATCAACCGGGCGGCTCACACCGTAGAGTCTTTGGTAATAGCTGCGAAATACGGTTGGGTCATTGATGCTCAAGTTGCCACCGTTCTCGCGTAGCAATGACGAGGTAACTTCCGCCGCCTGAAAGTAGGCAAAAGTCGGGAACATCCGTTTGCGTTCGCTGGTGTCGAGTGCAGGCTCGAAAACCCGCACCTGTCCGAACTTGCCCAAGCTGTTAAGCCGACCCTCACGATTGCAGCGACCTGCTGCCTGGGCAACAGCCTCAAGCGGGGCCATGGCCCTAAAGACCAAGGGAAAGTCCAAATCAACACCCGCTTCCACACATTGCGTAGAAACCAGTCGGCAGGGCTGCGGATTCACAGGGTCCAGACACTTGCGGACTTCTTCCAGAACCTCACGACGATGTGCTGTGCAAAGGTTGGTCGAGAGGTGGCGCAGCCCTGCAATGCCAGCCATCGCTTTAAGCAGTGCATGGGCATGGCGCTTGAGGTTTAGCACGCACAACACTTGTGCCGCATCGTCTGCGCATAAGGTATCAGCCAACGCCTGCCAGCTCAAAGATTCATCGGCTGTGGGCCATTGCACCTCAACCCGTTTGAGGCGAGCAAACATGGCGGCGTGACCTGGCACGATCTCGGTGGGTTGCCAACCAGCGACGGCGTGTTTTTGAACGGCGGCATCCAGCGTGTCAAACGCGGGTTGCGTGGCGGTAGCAAAAACAACGCTATTGTTGTAGCCAGTGGCCAGGTGCGATAGCGCGGCAAGTGTGGGTACTGCCAGATGTTGAGGCAAGCTCTGTGCTTCATCGAAAAGTATCACCGAGTCACGCAGCCGATGCAGCTTGCGACAGGCAGAAGATCGGTTTGAGAACAACGACTCAAGCAACTGAACATTGGTGGTCAGGATGATCGGTGCATCCCAGTTTTCGGCATACAAGCGACGTTGACGCTCAGCGTCATCGCTTTTGTGCGGATCGGACTGTTCCACTCTAACACCCGCAAGGCTGTGGTGTTCAAGGATGAAAATTTCTGGATCATTGACAAACACCGCTCGATAGATGCGAGCCGTCTGCTCGATGATGCTGAGGTAGGGTACAGCCAGCACCACACGTTTGAGTCCGTTCTGTTTGGCATGGGCCAAGGCAAATTGCAGCATGGCCAGCGTCTTACCTGAGCCGGTAGGGGCGGTCAATGAGAAAACACCCGTCGGCTTCATCGCCGCCTGGGTCACGGCATCCCAAAGCTCCGCACGGGTCTGCGCCACTGCGGCACTTGATTTGTCTTGTGAAGTTCCCCGGCGAACCGAGAGATTCATGAACTTATCGAGTGCCAGCACTGCACGTGTTGCATCCAACGGCAAACCCGTTTGCCGATAGTTTTTCCCCGCTGATGTGCCATTAAAGTGCGCTTCAGTGTCGAGATAATCCGCGTCCACCAGACTGGAGAACAGCATCCGCACGTCAAGCATGCGGGCGATGGACTGCTGCCAGGCGTCGGTTTTCCCCAATGGAATCATTGGCTTCTCTGGTTGCGCAAACACCAAACCATCGTCTCGTGCACGTTCAAGCAAACGGCTCAGATTGGTGTTTGATAAGCGAATGTTTGGCCCAAGCGGCGACGAGCCTTTAAGTACCATGCCGAATCGCTGAGCCAGCGCATCGGAAGCCGCCGCCTGCAAGCCAATGTGATGCCCTTCAATGGCCAGTGCAGCCGCCAGAGCGCCATAAGGCTTCAAGGCTGCTACCGCGCCAGAACTCCAATGGTCTAGCCCAGCCTCTTGACCCCGCAATCTGGCTTGAAACAAATCGCCGTATTTGCCCAAATCGTGCAACAAACCAGCCAGCGCTGCCTCGCGTTGCCAAGTTGTCCCCGCAGCGAAGTTGCCAGCCAAAACTGCGACGCAACCAAGATGCTCCTTGAGTAAATGAAGTTCCTCATGATTGTTCTCGCTGTGGGCAAAGTAGCTTGTCATTGGTTATTTCCCAGTTGGCTATCAACAATTTACTTCAGGGTCTTGGCCTTGAGTGGCCTCATCTTGCTCTGGGCAACCGGTAGCAACTGATTGATGTCGGCAACTATCGACTTGTCGGCCTGGCTCTCCAACTGCTGTCGCGCCTGTGCAGCAATACGCCCTCCAATTTCGGCCGCACACTTGTTTTCCGCCATGCCGGTGGCATCCATACTTTCAGCGATTTGCCGAGCAGACAACTCTGCCAGCGCGGCAAAAATCAACTCCGCCTCGCTCATTTGGTCGGTGGGTTTGCCATGCGTTACCTGCCCAGTCATGCGTTGCGTGATCCACTCGTCGCTGCGGCCTTGTTGCTGCCAGGCCTGACGTGCGCGATCTAGCAATCGTGCTGGGTCAGCCGTTTCCTGCAGGTATTCATCGCCCACTTGAGCCAGCCAGAGCTTGTGGGACTCGGCGTTGGGGTTGTCAAATTCAGGAGGCAGAATTTTCATCGGTTGAAGTCTTTCATGCAGCTAGCTTATCCACCCAAAGGTTCACCAGATGAACCTCTCGCCCACCCCTCAAAAATATTTTTCAGCCATCCTTTTCACCTCATCCCCCACTATCCGGCGCAGCGACGGCGGCCCCAGCACTTCGCAGTGCGTGCCGTGTTTCAGAATGTCCATGATCAGCTCGCGGTGGTCGGTGTAGGGCAGGCGCAGCAGGTAGCTGCCATCGCGCTCATGCTTGCCGCTTTGCTCGGGGTGCCACTGTTCTTGCGCGACCCAGCGGGCGCGCTCGGGGCTAAAGCGCAGGCGCGCCCAGCGCACCGTGCCGCCTGAAAAAATGCCGTAGCCAGGGCCGTAGGTGGCGTTGAATTTGGCTGCGCTGACTTCGCGCGCAGGCTCATTCAGCGGCTCCAGCCGGGTGATGGCATCGAGTGCGAAGTTGCGAAGTTTTTGACGGTAATGGCACCAGGCGTCCAGGTACCAGTTGTCGCGGTAGTGCACCAGGCGCAGGGGTGAGATGTCGCGCTCGGTGGTGTGGCCGTTGCCGCGTGCGGTGTAGGCCATGTGCAGGCGCTTGCGCTGGGCCAGAGCGGTGGCAACTTGCTCAAAGTGGCGTGGCTGCACGCTGCGTTGCGCCAGCCGGATGATGTGCACGCGCTGGCGCAGCTCGGTGGCCTCGGCATTGCCTTCCGGCCCCAGCAGGGCGTTGAGGCGTTCCATCAGTGGGGCGATGTGGGTGGTGAGCACGCCGCCAGCATCCAGCCCGGCCAGCAGTTGCTGCATGGTCAGCAGGGCGTGGATTTCGGTGGGTGAGAACCATAGCCCGGGCAGTTCGTGCGGGTGCTGGTCTGCCGGGTCAGGCGCGGCGAGCTGATAGCCACCCAGATCGCGACTGTGAGCGATGGGGTTATGCAGGCGTTCGCACAGGTAGTTCAGGTCGCGTTTGAGGGTCAAGCGTGACACGCCCAAGGCGGCCAGCAGGGTGGCAAAGCTGACGACCTTTTTGGCGCGCAGCAGTTCGTTGATTTTGTAAAAGCGTTCGGTTCGATCCATGGCATCTCCCTGCGGGATGCCGATGGCTATTCAAATCACGTTGCGGCTGCGTAGACCGGCAATCTGCTGGGCATCCAAGCCCAATTCTGCCAGCACCTCGTCGGTGTGCTCACCAAGCCGGGGCGGCGCGCGGTGCAGCACCGGCGGCGTGACACTCAGGCGTAGTGGGCTGGCCACAGTCACTATTTTGTCAATAGCTGCTTGCGCTTTATTTATATGGGCTAGAGGCTGATTTGTTATCAAACCACGAGCCTGCACCTGGGGGTCGGCAAAGGCCTGCGCCAGCGTGTTGATGGGGCCGCAGGGCACGGCCTTGTCTTCCAGCAGCGTGACCCAATCCCCGGTGCTGCGCGTTCGTGTCACCGGCAGCATCAGGGCAATGAGCGCCGCGCGGTGTTGCACGCGCAGGGTGTTGCTGGCAAAACGTGCGTCCTGCGTCCATTCGGGGTGACCGGCTGCCTCGCAAAAGCGCGAAAACTGGCCGTCGTTGCCCACGGCCAGCAGCATCTGGCCGTCTGCCGTGTCAAAGGTTTGGTAAGGAGCCAGGCTGGGGTGGGTGTTGCCCTGGCGCTCAGGCACCGCACCGGTGTTGAGAAAACCCGCCGCCTGGTTGGCCAGCACCGCCATGCCCACATCCAGCAGCGCCATGTCAATGTGCTGGCCACAGCCGGTCTGGTGGCGCGCTTCCACCGCCGCCAGAATGGCGCTGCAGGCGTAGATGCCGGTCAGGATGTCGATCAGCGCCACGCCCATGCGCATGGGGCCGCCGCCGGGCTCGCCGTCAGCGTGGCCGGTGATGCTCATCATGCCGCTCATGGCCTGCATCATCAGGTCGTAACCAGCACGCTCGGCATACGGCCCGGTCTGGCCGAAACCGGTGACCGAGCAGTAAATCAGGCGCGGATTTGTGGCTTTGAGGCTCTCAAAATCCAGCCCGTATTGCTTCAGGCCGCCAACCTTGAAGTTCTCCACCAGCACGTCGCTTTGCGCGGCCATTTGGCGAATCAACGCCTGGCCTTCGGGTTGCGCGATGTCGAGCGTGATGGCGCGCTTGTTGCGGTTGCAGGCGGTGAAATAGGTGGCCTGGTCGGTGTCGTTACCCTGCGCATCTTTCAGGAACGGTGGCCCCCAATGGCGCGTGTCGTCGCCTGCGCCGGGGCGCTCGATCTTGATCACGTCAGCGCCCAGATCAGCCAGCATTTGCGTCGCCCAGGGGCCAGCCAGCACGCGCGACAGGTCGAGGACTTTGAGGTGCGAAAGCGCAGCAGTTTGGGACGTCGTCATAATTCGAGCCTGGCCCCTTTTCTTTAACAGAAGGCCTGGATGCCGGTTTGGGCACGGCCAAGGATCAGCGCGTGGATGTCGTGCGTACCTTCGTAGGTGTTGACCACTTCCAGGTTGACCAGATGGCGCGCCACGCCAAACTCGTCGCTGATGCCGTTGCCACCCATCATGTCGCGCGCCAGGCGAGCCACGTCCAGCGCCTTGCCGCAACTGTTGCGCTTCAAAATGCTGGTGATTTCCACCGAGGCCGTGCCTTCGTCTTTCATGCGGCCCAGGCGCAGACAGCCTTGCAAGCCCAGCGCGATCTCGGTTTGCATGTCGGCCAGCTTCTTTTGGATGAGCTGGTTGGCGGCCAGCGGGCGGCCAAATTGCTGACGGTCCAGCACGTACTGGCGCGCGCGCAGCCAGCAGTCTTCCGCCGCGCCCAACGCACCCCAGGCGATGCCGTAGCGGGCACTATTCAGGCAGGTGAACGGGCCTTTGAGGCCTTGCACTTCAGGGAAGGCGTTTTCTTCGGGGCAAAACACGTTGTCCATGACGATCTCGCCGGTGATGGAAGCGCGCAAGCCGACCTTGCCGTGGATGGCCGGGGCGCTCAGACCCGCTGCGCCTTTGTCCAGCACAAAGCCACGAATCGGGCCGACCTTGCCCTCGGCGCTGACCTCTTTGGCCCAAACCACAAACACGTCGGCAATCGGGCTGTTGGAAATCCACATCTTGCTGCCGGTGAGCTTGTAGCCGCCGGGCACTTTCACGGCGCGGCTGAGCATGCTGGCCGGGTCGGAGCCGTGGTTGGGTTCGGTCAGGCCAAAGCAGCCAATCCATTCGCCGGTGGCCAGCTTGGGCAGGTATTTTTGACGCGTGACCTCGTTGCCAAATTCATAAATGGGCAGCATCACCAGCGAGCTTTGCACGCTCATCATGCTGCGGTAGCCGCTGTCCACGCGCTCCACCTCGCGCGCGATCAGGCCGTAGGCCACATAGTTCAGGCCGGGGCCGCCATATTGTTCAGGAATCGTCGGGCCCAGCAGACCGAGCGCGCCCATCTCACGGAAGATGTTAGGGTCGGTTTGCTCTTTGCGAAAGGCTTCCAGCACGCGCGGGGCCAGCTTGTCCTGGCAGTAGGCGGCGGCCGCCGCTTGAATAGCGCGCTCGTCGTCGGTGAGTTGTTGTTCCAGCAAAAACGGGTCTTGCCAGTTGAAGGATGCGTGGGCCATGGGGGTCTCCTGAGGGTGGATCAATGCAATCGAATGGACGCATGGTAGCGCGCCGGTGGCAGGCATTGCAAACGATTTGTTATCACTCAGGTATTCAATTAAATCATGTTACAGGTGATTTTGTCGCCTGTGCCGATCAAGATTTTTTATCGCAAATAAGCACTTTGCCCTTATAAATAATGCGGTAGCAGCTACACTTTTTAATGAACACGATTGCAGTAGCAATTAATAATATGTGTACATTACGCACATCATGCGCAGAAAAATCCCGTCCTTGCAAGCCCTGATGTGCTTTGACGCAGCCGCCCGCCACCAGAGCTACACCCGCGCCGCGCAAGAACTGGCGCTCACGCAGGGCGCGGTGTCGCGCCAGCTGACCGCGCTGGAAGATTTTTTGGGCGTCGCCTTGTTCAAGCGCACGCGCCACGGCGTAGCGCTCACCGCCAGCGGGCGCGACTACGCGCAGCAGGTCGCCACCCGTCTGGCCGCGCTGGAGCAAGATACGCTGGACGTGATGAGCACGCAGGGCCGTGGCAGCGTGCTGGCGCTGGCGGCGGTACCCACCTTTGCCACGCGCTGGCTGATTCCGCGCCTGCCCAGCCTGAAAGCCCAGCACCCCGATCTGACCGTCCACATCGACACCCGCACCCGGCCGTTTTTATTTGCCGACACCCGCTTTGACGCTGCGCTGTTTGCCGGCACGCCCGAGCAGGTGGCCAACTGGGCTGGCACGCAGGCGGTGAAACTGCTTGACGAAGACGTGCTGCCCGTGTGCACGCCCCAGTGGCTGGGTGGCCAAGCCAATCTGTCGCCGCAGGACATTACCGCCATGCCGCTGCTGCAGCAGAGTACCCGGCCGCTGGCCTGGCGGCAGTGGTTTGACGCGCAAGGCGTGGCGGCTCCGCAAGCGCTGGCGGGGCCGCGCTTTGAGCTGTTTTCCATGACTGCCGCTGCGGCGGTGCACGGTCTGGGGCTGGCGCTGGTGCCGCGCCTGTTGATCAGTGGCGAACTGGCCCGCGGCGAGCTGGTGGTGGCGTGTAACGCGCCGCTGCCCGGCGCGCGCGCCTATTACCTGGTGCTGCCCGAAGGCAGCGACAACCCGCCGGTGGTGCATATCTTCCAGCACTGGCTGTTGACAGCTGCAGCATCACCGCGGTGATCGCCACACCCAGCCACACGCCCGGGCAAGCGCTTTCATGGAAAATGCATCGCTCATTGAATGATTGGAACGCCCATGCACGCCTGGCTTTGTGACAACCCCACCGGTGTCGACGCGCTCACTTGGCAAGAACTGCCC
>Ga0210037_1002265_pt1 | contig 10301 bp, 14 predicted proteins | sample CryGey08umfilter_3_FD_185451 | JGI IMG/M metagenome (GOLD analysis project Ga0210037, IMG submission 185451) | Groundwater microbial communities from aquifer in Utah, USA - Crystal Geyser 4/9/14 0.8 um filter (SPAdes) (version 3) | ecosystem: Environmental > Aquatic > Deep subsurface >...
CCTTTGAATTTTAAATTGGTTGTCGAAAAACCACGAGTGACCCCGAAGACGGCAGGTCAATCACTATTCGTTCCAGCGCAGCAAACATTGGTGCTTTGGGTATGTCTAGCTCCTCCGGGACGTATAACACCCACTCTGCGAAGAAACACTTGCGGCTGACCAATTCCTTGATGTGGACCGGAGCATTCACGGCTTCCCAAAGCAAATAGGTTCTTTCCAGGTTTCCCTGGCGGATCTCCTGAACCAGGGAGCATATTTGCGCCGCTAAGATTTTTGCGTGCTCTTTCCCGATATTTTCTATGGCCTGCTCAATCCGTCTAGTAAACTCCTCTGTGTTGGCAATCATTTCGCTTTCTTCCTCCTCGGCTTTGGCTTATAGTGCTCGTTCAGCATCATCGCAAAATTCCCGATATGGACCGCCAGCTTGCGCATCCGGGCTTTGCTCATTCGACCGCCCCATAATTCTTTGTCGTCTTCCCGTTCCCGCATTTCGTGCAGTTTATTGTGCAACTCGCACAATAAGTGGTAAGGCTTGCATTTGCTCCAATGCTCTTTTTTGAGGTTCTTTTCCTTCAGCAGCTCCTTCCGCATTTCTCGTGCAAATCGCGACACCCCTTGATAAACAGTTATTATGTGGTCAGTTCTATCCATAATTTCTCCCTTATACCCTGGCAATGGTGAGTTGTTTCGCGGCTCTGGTGACCCCGGTATACATCCACTTGAACCTATCTTGTTTGAAACAATAGCTTTCGTCATACAATAAAACTTTATCCCACTGGCTCCCCTGCGACTTATGAACGGTGATTGCGTAGCCGAAGTCAAAATGCTCCGCCGCTTTCGCATCCCACCAAGGTACGTCTTCCCCTCTGAATATACGCCCATGAATGGGGATAGTCAAGACATTCTTATCCTCATCTTCTACCGTCGCAAAAAGAATATCATTGTCCACTTCTCCCAGGTCCGTCACCCACCACGGTGCGCCATTTAATAGGCCCAATTCTCGATTGTTTTTGAGACATATAAGCCGATCCCCCGGTATTGGGTGCCATTCCTTATGGCCCCTCAACTCCCGTATCCGGGCATTGATGCTACTCCGGGTTGCGTTTTTCCCCACTAATATTTGGTCATAACTGAGCACATCCTCAGGACTCAGCCTCACCCCCTTGGGCAGTACCTCGTTGATTCCATACTTTCCCTCACGTAGAAATTTTTCATTGCGTACCGCCGTGGCCATTCCAATAATCGGGCTTTCTTTCGCTTGTCGGTGAACCTCGGTCAGCATGAAGTCCGGTTTCCCTTTCGTAAAATACCCGGTGCCGAAAACTGGAGGCAGCTGCGCCGGATCTCCCAGCACTAGGATAGGAACCTCAAATGAAAGCAGGTCCAAGGCCATGGTCTCATCCACCATTGAAGCCTCATCAATGACCACTAGCTCATAGTCCCTGATCAAGCTTTCCTCGTTGAGGCTGAAATTAGGACGTTTCAGCAACTTCCGTTCTTTCGCAACTTCGACCATCAACGAGTCCAAACGGCTCTGAATATTGTCTTTGATTGTCTGCGGTAGATCTTCCGTGAGTTTTTTGTGTAGCTCCGCCACTTCCTCTTCAAGATCCTTCAGCCTTTGGGCAGATACAGACCGCACCCGGTAGATCAAGGAATGAATCGTGCCTGCGCCCAAGCAACCCTTGGTCTTCATGACTTGGGCAGCTTTCCCGGTGTACGCAGCAAAAATGGCCGACACCCCTAATTTTTGGGTGATATAGTTCGCCAGGGTTGTCTTCCCGGTCCCGGCATAGCCAAACAATCGAAACACCGGTGCCTTGTCATGATTAAATAGCCACTTTTCTATGGCATCGTAGGCTTGTTGTTGCTGCGGAGAAAAACAAATTTCCTGGATTGTTGCCTCTTCGAAAATTTCATCAATCGCATCGCTCATTGTTTACCCCTCTAAAAACAGGGGCAGTTGAGCCACCCCTGTTTCGATTATGGTTAATTATTGGAAGCTTAAAACGGTGCCGCAGAAGAGTTCACGTCAACCACTTCCTCACTCCCGGCTCCAGCCGCTGCCCCTTGGGTTTCGTAGGACGCTTTGGCCATACCGCTTTCGACCAACTCCTTGCATTGCTTTCCGGCTTGATACCGTGGATCATCCGGGGTCATCAAGGATTTTAAGATAGCCGGGACAATTCCCTTTTCCGTCTTTTCGTCAGCTTCGGCGTGACTCAAGACAAAGTTGTAAAAATCGCCTTTCTTGTTTTTATCCTTGAAAGAGGCCACCCGAATGCGGTGAGCAAACAACGGTGGCTTTGCAGGAATGCCATATTTTTTGTGAACAAACATGTTGATCTTTGTATTGAAATTGCGATACACCTTGATTTTGGTGGAGGTAAACGCAATGACCGCCATCTGCCCAGGGATACCAGATTCATCAACGATGACCCCGTAGACATAGAAGGTTTCCACCAGGTCATTTCCTGCCGGGGTGACCAATTTTCCATACTCCTTTGAGGTTTCCTTGGCCTTGAGGACAATCGGTGAATTTTCATCGTGTTTTGCCACGAATCCACCCCCATTATCACGCGGCACCCACTCCACAAAACAATGTTCCGTTTTCGCCGGGATAAACTCCAACCCGGTCTTGCCGCTGTAGGCTTCTTCAGTTACCGTGTTCAAAAGCATGCCACCCTTCAGTGCAGAGTCTTCCCCCTCCACTTGAGGCGAATTCGCTTGTAATACAGAGATAAACGGCAACGCATAGTCTGCTGCAGATTGGTCCTCGAATCCAGCCCCGGCATCAGCCCCGAAGTCATACGTGACCGGCAACCCTGCCTCGACCGGTTCAACTTTCGCCACTTCCTTCGATTCAACCGGCTCAGCTTGTTTAGGTTTTGTTGATTTAGCCATAGTAGAAACCCTCCTTTGAATAATAGTTCGCCGTGAGATTTTAACGTGCCCCAGGGCTCAACACGTCAATCCAGCAGGATAATCCTCACCACTAGGCAGGTGACTCCATCCCCTTATTTCTTCGCCTTCGGCTCCTTCAGCTCCTTGGGCATAGTGATTTTAGCAAATTTTTGAACATGAGCGTTGAAGGTTTCCAGCGGTACGTCAACCCCTAGTTCCATTTGTTCCAATAAGATCGCTGCCAACGTCGAAGGGTGGACCATTTCTTTCCGGTCATAGTTCAACGGCTTCTTTCTCTTCTTCATGTCCGCTTCAAACTTCTTTGCCCAAGCAAGATCCTCCTTGCCGAATTCAACCTTGTATTCCCGTTTGATGATCCGGTCAAAGCCCATGTCAATGAGCCAATTGAAGGCTTTGACCTGCTGTTCCTTATCCGCTGAGGCTAGGCTCGTGCGTATTTTCTTCTCGATCTTGACCCCTATTCCATCCTCGGTCTTGGTCGCTCCCAAACCGAGTTTTTCCATGATTTCAGGCAACTCCTTTTCGGATATGTTCCGAAGTTTCTCTTGCGCCTTCGAAAGGCTCAATTGTAGGCTTGCCACTTGAAGCTCAGCCAAGGCTTGCCTGTGCACCGTGTTGCGCAATTCTTGTACTAAATTTTTGTCGGTGCCTTCGGTGTCTTCGGAAAAATCAAATTTGGTAGTGTCCATCGCTGTTGTGTTGTCCATGGTATCTCCTTTATTAAATTGAGGTGAAAGTGAATTATATACCCGCGTTTAGATTTTAGCTATACCCAAAAAATTTGTCTAAAGCCTCAGTTTTCATGCTTTCTAGTTCTTCGTCTAGGTCAAGGTCCGGGAAATTCGACTCAAAAATTTCCTTTATCCGGCCATACGTCTCATCATCGCCGCAAAAATTGTATGACTCATCAAAGGTTTCGGTCATCTTCTCGTGGGCCGTTGTGCTTCCATACGGGTGAGCCTCTTCCCACTCGTTGTAGGTAAACTCAAGAACAAGCACCGGCGTCACCGTAATGCCACCTGGGTTTTTCCCAACGGGTTTCAACCATGTCCTACCCAGCCAAGCCCGTTGGGCAGTGAGATGTTCGCTCTTTTTCATACTTGAGCCTGCTCAAAGAGTTTTCCCCGGACTTCCAGGTAGCATTGTCTCCTTGGGTTCCATTGAAGCATTCGAATCCGGCCTTGGCACGCCATCGCTGCGAAGGTCGTGGCCCACCCGATGAGAATGGGGTTGCCGGTCAACAGCAGATAGTCATGAGGCCCGAAGTCCGCCAGGGTTTCCCGCAGCTTCTCAATAACTTCCTCATTAGGAGAAAACGGGTTGGCATTTGGGGCCAAGATGTACTCAAGCTCACCAAATTCCTTCGCCTTCGTAAAATCGAATTTGGATACCAAGGCACCCGTTTCCGAGTCTCGCATAAATTGGTCCTGCACAATAAACACCTTAGTTTGTCTCATAGCCACTCCTTTAGTTTGTCCCCGGTTATAATGTTTGCTAAATTCAGTTTTTTCCGAAGGCTCCCCACAATCATTTCATCAATTGAGCTCATACAAATCAGGTCGTCATAAGTGACGGAAGACCTTTGGCCAATCCGGTGGGCTCGATCCTCGCTCTGTAGCCGTTCGGTGAGTTTATACGAATTGTTGTAATATATCACCCGCTTGGCTTCGTTGAGGGTTAAGCCTTCCCCGCCCACCGCTGTAGTTGCGACAAACCATTGTCTCTTCCCTCGTTTAAACTCCTCCTTGGCTTGTCTCCGATCACTCTCACTCTGGGCTCCATCGTAGCGCGCACAATTTTCCCTTCCCAAGCCTGCGATTATTTGATCAATGTCCATTTTGAACCGTGCCCAAATAATCCCCTGCGTGTTGACCTCTTCGCAAAGGTCCAGGAGCGTTTCGAGTCTGACGTTGGGCCCAGGGATAGGGATGAGCCTGACGTTGTCCGGGTCTGATTGGCTCGGAAGATACCCGGAAGTCACCTGCTGTAATCGAAGTAGCAGGGTGATGGCCAACGGGGTGCTAATGACTTCGCCGTCCAAGGTTGTCATTAGCTCGTTCTTCAACTCCGCATACACCTTCTCTTGCTCCGGCGACATTTCGAAATACCGCTTTTGATACAGCTTCGGTGGAAGATCCTTGAGCACCATATCCTTCGTGACTCGGCTGGAAATTCCCTTGAGCATGTGATATAGCTCCTCCACGTTTTTATAGCCGTCCACAAACTCATACTCATGCCCCAGGTTGGCCCTCTTTTTGACAATATTGCCAAAATAATGAGAGAAGATGTAATATGACGGGAAACGATATTGTTTCCAAAAATTGGAGTCTAAAAACTCAAGTGGGGAATAAATGTCGAAGGGTCCGTTGGCAATCGGCGTCCCGGTCAAGATCCGCTTGTACTGCCCAAAGATCGAAGACTTGATGATGGCTTTCGTTCGCTTGGCCTTCGGGTTCTTAATCCGGCCTGCTTCGTCCAATACATATAGCAGGCTTTTCCGTTTCCGCATAAAGTCCCACACCGTTTGCTTCCCGGCCTTCGTCATGAACGCATCGTAGGATATGGCCATGACAGACAAACCTCGGTGCTTGACTAGATCATACATGGCTTGCTTGTGCTCGCTGGTGTTCGCTTTAGATGTCTGATAGAAGTGTGAAAGCGGGTTGACAAAATCCGGCATATGCGTTGGGATTTCGTCTTTCACCCAATTCGTGTGTACTCCGCTTGGGGCCACGACTAACATGCTGTCAATCTTCCCCTTATAGGCCAACCAGGCAGCAGTATCCACAGTCAATTTCGTTTTCCCGGTTCCCTGCTCCCAGAACACGGCAAAATTATTGACCTCACGCGTCTCATTCCAAGTTTGTTTTTGATGGGGAAAAGGCGAAGTTTTAAATTCAAACATCCAATATTCTCCGGTATTTAAATTGTCCTAATATCACCGACAATTTTCAGTATACGTCACCCGCTACCTAAAGTCAAATAGCAACTTCCTACTTGGCTAGGCCACGATACTCAAAGTGGGGTCCGTCCAGGAAGGCTCTTAAGCCCTTTGACAGTTGGCTTTCCCGATAACTGTAAACAATATCTTTTACTGGCTTTTTAGTATCGTTTAAGATACCCCAAAACCCTCCCCACCTCACTCGCACCCCATGAAATTTGGCTCCGGCTCGCATTGCCTCGGCTATATGATAAATTGGCTCCCACTCCCATTTTGCTTTTCCATTCACCCAAGGTACAAGGTCAACCGCGTGCCCCAGTCCGTCATCTTGCCTGAGGTGATAGGAGTTCAGCGTTTTGGACACCCCTTTTTCAAAATTCTTCTTTTGCTGCTCTAGTGAGCGCACCCCTTCCATGACCGTAAAGTCAACCGGGGAGTTTTCCAGCGCATACTCCACAACCTTGACCAATTCCGGGTGGACTTCTTTCAATTTCTCAAGTGAGGATTTTCCAAAGTAAAATTTTCCCATTAGGCCCTCCAATTTCCGTTTCTCCGGGTCACAATCGCTCGTTTCCCGTTTCCGTAGGTAAGAATGTGACTTTGGCTCCAAGATGATGGCCCTTTGTTGTAGCTCTGATCCAGCCGTCCCGTAACCCCAGCAACGTACAGACCATCAATGATCGCTGCCGAATGGGTGTGACCGGTGTTGGCTTTCCGGCCCAACCGGGACAGGTTTTGGGGTGAGCCCTTCGCTCCATTGGGCCCAAGGTGACCATGCATTCCAAACTCGATCCCGCCGCCAGGATCTTTTTCATGAAGGATAAAAGACTCATCTTGACGCAAGAAAAACGTATCAACCGGGCATCCGGCTCGGTTCAACGCCCACTGGAGTAGGTGAATGGATTCTGAATTGTGTATGGCCTTATAGTAGGTCAGCTGCGCCTCCAAGTAGAAGATCGCATTGACCGGGTCTTTCTTGAAGTCGGCATCCCGAAGCCACCTAGACAATGCCCCATCATGGTTGCTATCGACTACCACGGTGGCACAAAATTCTCGTTTCGCAAAGTGCAGAAACCTCGCTACCTGGGCCAACTCCTTCTCAATCGACTCATCCCCGTTGGTATACCGGCGAAACATCGCTTGGTGATTCCAAATATCGTGGTGGTTTCGACTGTAGAAGTCTAATAGGTCATGCATGAACTGGTATTCCGGCCTCAGGGTATCGATAATGCTCTCATCATTCTTCCCCCAGGCTTCTTCATAGGCTTCCTCATCCCCTTGGGCCACGTGAATATCACCCCAGTTAATGGCCAATACCCGGTGGCCCCGGCTCACTTCCCCCTTATCCACCCGTAGGTCCAAATCATAAATGACTCCATCAGAGTCCGCATTTAGCTGCCGCACAAACCAAGATCCCTCTTTGGTGACTTCGACTAGCAAGGCCCCATAGGTGTGATGGTGTTCGGCCTTCAACCCGGCTTTCTTCTGGACATAATTTCGTTGAGTCACCGTCCCGGTCGTATAGTTAAACTTTGTTGGTTCATGCTTATTTACAGGGATAGATTGCATTTGAATCCTCGCATGAGGAAAGATCCCACTGGCGCGTCCTGCGTAGGTTTCGAACCCGGACAAGGGACGCTCCGCTGTGGGCAGAATATTCGCTCGGCCACACCACAACAGCCAAGGAGCAATTTCAATGTTCTTATTGTCTCCGGCTGAAATAAATGGAGCCAACCGGTCATCATACCACAGGTGAAATTGGTGATCACTTCTCGATCCCCGCTTGACTGCTAATGGCCCATAGGCATTGAGGTTGTATGAGTAGGTTCCCACGAAGAGTTCAGCTTGAAAATAATCTTTTAAGGCGAGAAGGTTTTCCCAAACTTGATCGTTGAGTTTTGTGTTGTTTTGTGCTGAGGTCAAAATATAGCGTTGGACCCCGGAAGGTGGAAGGGCTTTTTGTTGTGTCGGGGTTGGATCAATTTGACCCTCTACCAATGGTTCAAACTCCGGCTCCTCTTCTAATTCCACCAAGTGACGGCTGACTGTCTTCCGATTGATCCCCAAAGCCTCTGCCGTTTTGCAAGCATTTCTCCCTAATTGATGATAAACTTGTCTGATGAGCGCAGGGTCCACTTTAGCCATAGAAACCTCCTTGAATAATTTAGTTATTGATCGCCGCTTTAAAACCTAGCCAAATCACCGCACATACTCCGGTGATGAGAATTCCCATCATGGTCACTACTCCTTTTGCCTTGACCGTTTCAACCGAAAGCCTCCAATCACGCAAGTGCTGAAAATCCCGTTGCATGTCTAACGGGTTTGACGCATCGACTCCCAACCTGGTCATAGCCGCTTCCACGCTTTCCCGGATGATCTCTTTCAGCTGCGCCTCGGTGAGCGCAATCGGTTGGTCCTCATGAATCATGGTTTTGTCCCTCCACCTAGGTTTTGCTTGTAATAGTCCAATCTCCATCTCGCCTCTTTGACCCAACGTAAGATATCAGCCATATTGAGTGACAATTCCTCATATTCCTTCGGGGTCAACGCAAAGTACACGACATCAGGGTCAGGTGAGATCACCACCCAAGATACCTCCTGAGTGGTGATGGGTGACGGGTCAGGGAGCAGAGTTGGGGTGGGATGAGGTATGGTTTTTACAGGGGTGATCTCGACTGGTTTCACACTTGAACATGCGGAAAAGGTTAGCAGTGCCAGCATTAAGCCGACTCTGGATAAGACCTGGCTTTTTCTTCGCCAGTTCCCCAAGATTGTGCTTGCTGAATATCTCATTTAGTCTCCGGCTTTCCTTTGTAGCATTCTCTGCCACTAATTGTAGTTTTTGTAGACGTTCTTGCAACTCCTTTTGCGCTTCTACCCACTCATCTATGGCTCGTTCTTGAGCCAGGATCTCTTCTTTTTGAAGTCCAACCTTCGTCTCAAGTTGAGAATTCTTTACAGCTAAACTTTCGACACTCGAAAGCAAACTGGTGTAGTGAAAGTATCCTACCCCGATAAGGGCCAAAAAGGCAAGCACCAACGCTCCTCCGGCGAACAATTTCCAATTCTTGAGTATACCCATGGCTAATACAGGCATCAGTTATTCCCCTTTCTCAATTTCGCTAGCGCAACGTCCTGCCAACTTGCTCCAAAGACGTAGGCCAGAATAATAGTGCCCATGAGAACAAACGAGAAGTCCACCGCCGTTTCCGCTACCCTCGACTCTGCGCCGGTCCAAAGCACATACCCAACAACCAATTTACAGAATAGCATTTGAAGCAGCATGAACATCCGTCGCACCTGCCAATTATCCAAGTGTCGTTTTCCGCTTTCTTCGGTCTTTTTCTCTTCCATCACCCCTCCTTACTGGGCAACCGGGACAACCCGCGTGCCGTTTGATAAAGCCCCGTAACTACATGATCCACCCCCACCTCCCGCTCCGTCATCAATCCCAGAAACAAGAAGTGAGGCCATGATCATTTGCGTCTCATCGTCTGTCCAGCTACCTCCATCTGCACGAGTACCTAAGGCAAAATTCGTCCCAAGTGAAAAGGCACCCCTGATACCCGCTGAGGCCATTGAATAAACTGTAATAGTTCTTACTGTGGCTGTCGTGGGTTTCCACGATATGCGATAATAGGTATTGGCTAACAGATCAACGGCACTCGAAAATAGAATTTTTCTGATAATGCTTCCACTTGTATTAGCTGGCTGAGGTACCCCCGTTGCCAAAGCCGCCCCTGAATCTGGATATAACCCAATTTCGGTGTCTGCCGATGCACCTCTGACCATCAAGCCCATGACCCTAACTGGGAAGGGTAGCCGAAGGCGAAGGCTGTATTCATCCGGCGTGGAGCCTGATCCGACCGATGTATTGGATATACTTGAAAAAGGAACTGTGTTGTCAATATAGGCAAAGGTACCATCTGCATATTCAATGGCTATTGCCATTGCCCCTAATGCCTGTGCCCATGTAGATCCTGAGTTAGTGGAGCCAAGGAAGGCACTCAGGCCGTTATAGCTGGCTGAGGCTATATATTGAAGCCAAAGACTACCGGCCACATAGCTATTAAATCGAAAAACCACACTAAGTCTGTCCCCCGCTGCTACCGTTCTCTTTGTCCCTCCATCTGTTCCATCACTGGATATGATCCCTGTCGATAACCAAGCGTTATCGTCACCGTCTCCAACGGTTAATACCCTGTACTGATCCTCTGTTCCATCGGGGTTCCCATCCGAATCCTGGTCTTGAAGGGATATATGTAAATCATCCCCGGTTGTGACTGTCCCGGTTCGAAAATGCACCTTGGCGATGTCCCCCGCCTTTGGGGCAACAAAACTTAAAGCTTTACGATGTGCCGCCGCCGACATTGAACTGAGGGTAAATGAACTGGAGAGCCACATGGCAAATGGCCAATTCGGTATGGTGATAAGT
>Ga0210037_1002270_pt1 | contig 10279 bp, 11 predicted proteins | sample CryGey08umfilter_3_FD_185451 | JGI IMG/M metagenome (GOLD analysis project Ga0210037, IMG submission 185451) | Groundwater microbial communities from aquifer in Utah, USA - Crystal Geyser 4/9/14 0.8 um filter (SPAdes) (version 3) | ecosystem: Environmental > Aquatic > Deep subsurface >...
TCGGTTCGTCAAGAAAAACTAGCTCGGGATTGTTGACTAAACTTGCGACAATGGAAAATCTTTGTTTTTGTCCGCCAGAAAGTTTTTCAATGAATGTGTTGGCTTTATTTTCTAAACCAACCATTTACAAAAGCTTAATCGGATCCTTATATGTTTGATAGAAACTGCCAAATAATAATAAAATTTCCCTTAGTGTTAAAAATTTATAATAAGCGCTTGATTGCAGTTGGACGCCAATTTTTTCCTTGATTTTACTAGAATCATTAAGCGCGTTATAACCAAAAATTTTAATGCTTCCGCTATTGGGTTTTCTGAGCCCTTCAATCATTTCGAGCGTAGTTGTTTTTCCAGCTCCATTTTCACCCAATATGCCAAAAACCGTATTCTTTTCTACATAAAAGGAAATTTTATTAACCGCAATTAAATTTTTATATTGCTTGCATAAATTTTTTACTTCAATAATCTTTCTTTTGAAAATGAGCTTTTTTGTTTTTGACATAATTATACTTGATTATGGCGGTCGTTTTTTAATTGTAACAAATATCTGATCGTTTCATTGGAGTGAGCAGTAAAATTTGCATATCCTTGTATGCTAAATTCTTTAATGTATTGTTCTGTGCGACCAAAGAGGTTGGCTAAGTTCATATCTGTTGGGAAAGCTATAGTTAATTGTTTTAGATATGGCAGAGCTTCTGTCAGCGCGTTTTTTTCCACATCATCAATTTCCTGTTTTGTTCCATAATTTTGTGTTCCTTCGGCAGGAATTTTATTAAGCGCTTGGATTGCTGATTGGATTAGTTCATTAATATTTTGCAATTGATGGACGCCTTCGTTGGTATATTCATTTTTCATAATTTTACAATATCAAATTAATGCGTAAAAAACAATGACGACGCCTTGATAATTTATTATTTTTTGTTATAATAATGATGTATTTGAATGTATTGCCTATCGTTGAAAAGTAGGAAAAGGAGGAAATAATAATGCCGGCAACGGATCTGGTGCCAATTGGTGATAAAACGCCAAGGCAAGATACGGTTCACAAGCCTAGGAGACACCAACAAAAGTTAATTGATGCTAGAGATTTTCGACAAACTTTTACAATTGGTGAGCATTATCAAGCCAAAGCTCAAAAATCTATCAAAAGAAGCGGAATTGTTGTAACAGTTATGACTAAAAAACGAAATATTTGCGCCGGGTTTGTGCCACAAAGTCTTATCCCAGAATCAATATATGAAGGTTTTTTCCACTATCTTGTATTCGTTGAAAGTTCGCCAAACAGCCCAAAACGGTGGTATAAAGTGGAGTTAATCAAGGTTGATTATCAAGAACAATTTCTAACTTTCAAAATTATTTGCGAAATAAAAGCACCCTATCATAAATATTAGAGTTACTAACAATTACTCAATCAACTTCGTTCTTATAATTTTTTAAGAACGATTTTTTTTAAATCGGAACTTATTTTCAGCAAACGCAACTAAAAAATATTTACAGTTTTTTCTTTATAATAAAAATCAGATTTTGGTGTTTGTTGGAAAAAGTCAGAACTCATTTTGAACGAAACTCCGATTGATTGCCGCGCTTCGCGCGACAGAACCAAAACTGAACGCTCGGGCGGGCAAAAAGGAAGAGGGTTGGGGGAGAGGAATCCCGTGTCGTGGCACGGGACAAGCTTTTGCCCGCCCTCGCTTTCGCCACTTCTTTTTCCGCCACCGCCGAATTTTGTGCCAGTGAAACTGGCGCGTCGCCCAAAATTGGCGGTTAGTAAAATTTATAAAAAACACGCATATCTTAATTACAAGTTTAGCAGACTTTATTGTTTTTGTAAATTTATTTGCTTGACAAACATTTATCCTTTTTGATATACTTACTGAGTGGTAAGTAAGATTAAATAAATAATTAAAAATATGAAAACAATTGCCAAACAACCCGAAGATGTCATTCAAGACACTAAAAAATATATTACCGACACGGCGCGTCGCCTATTCTCCGAATTTAGCTACCTTGGCGTTTCTATGAATGATATTGCTAAAAAACTAAATATAACCAAAGCGGCGCTTTATTATCATTTTACCGGCAAAGCGGAAATCTACGAGAAAGTGCTTGATAATGTTTTTAATGATTTAAGTCTGTCTATTGCCCAAGCGTCAAACGAGGCTACGATTGATAAAAAACTGCATAAACTAATTAAAAATTACTTGGATTTCGGTTTTAAAGAAAAAAATCTTATTAAAGCTTTAATGTTAAAGTTGTCGCCGGCTGACGATCAAATAACAAAACGCATTACTCAATTAAGAGAGCGGGTCGCTAATCTAATTCAACCAATAATTGAGGAAGTGTTCGCAAGCAAAAAATTGACCAAAAAAGTTGATGTTGGATTATTAACTTCTTTACTTACCAGCATGATGGACGGTCTGCTTTTAGAATATTCATTCCTCAATAAAAAAATAAATTCGGCAAAAATATCCGATCAAATTATTGCCGTTTTATTTTAAAGGTCGAGGATTAGCCCGCCTCAAGGGTTTTAATTAACTTAATAATTGAAAGAGAAAAAATATGGGAACAAATTTTCTAACAAATATCGATTGGTCAAGCCCAACAACAATTGGAATCGGAATAGCAATAATCGCCGTTATAGCCATTGGCGGTTATCTTTGGTGGGCTTGGTCAGAAAAAAAGCCACCGTTCGGTCAATAAAAGCATAGAAAACAATTAATTTAGGAAAAATTATGTCGGACTTAATTAAAAAAACAATTTTAGCCGGCTTAGGCGTCCTGTCACTTAGCCGCGAAAAGGCGGAGGAAATAACCAAGGACTTAATTAACCGTGGCGAGGTGGCGAAAACCGAAGAAGCGAAATTTGTCAAAGATTTAATGGAACGGGCAGAAAAAAGCAGAGTTGAAATAGAAAAGAAAACAGAAAAAGTGGTAGAAAAAACTTTGGCAAAATTAGATATCCCGACGCGAAAAGAGTTAAACGCGCTAAAAGAGAAAGTCAATAAACTAACCAAACAATCAGAATAGGCCAAAATCAAAAATATCCCCTTTAAAATCCAACTAATTTATAGGTTTAGAGGGGCTATTTTGCGATAGAAGGGATAAAAGCAATATGTTTATCAAATTTAGAAACTGGCGCAAACTTAAACGAAGCAGGCAGATTATGGCTGTTTTGGTTAAGTATGGTTTGGATTATTTTCTTGACCGAACTAAAATCGGCATTTTGACAAGAATAAGAAAAAAACCAAAGAATTATCAGGCATTAACTTTGCCGGAACGATTGCGTTTGGCATTGGAAGAACTGGGCCCAACCTTTATTAAATTTGGCCAGATTTTAAGCACTAGGCCCGACTTTTTACCCCCGGTTTTTATCGGAGAATTAGAAAAACTCCAGGATCAGGTTTTGGCTTTTGATAGTTTTCAAGCGCAAGAAATTATTGTCCGGGAATTAACTAGGCCTATTGATAAATTATTTAAACATTTTGAAGCAAAACCAGTAGCCGCCGCTTCTTTAAGCCAAGTGCATAGAGCCGTACTTTTAAGCGGTGAAATGGTGGCGGTAAAAATCCAAAGGCCGGGCATTAAAGAAACAATAGAATTGGATCTGGAAATTTTAAAAGATTTAGCAGGGCTTTTAGAAAATCATCTTCATAATGACTGGGTTTATCATCCCAAATTAATGGTGACAGAATTTGAAAAAGCGATTAGAAAAGAACTTGATTTTACCAACGAGGCCCATAATTTTGAAAAATTTAGGATAAATTTCAAAGATATTGAATACATCAAAGTTCCGAAAATCTATTGGAATATGACCACAACAAAAGTTTTAACAATGGAATTTATTGAAGGGATAAAAATTAATGAAATAATTCAAGAAAAATATAAAGGCGTTTTTGAACCGGCAGAAGTGGCTAAACGAGGCGCTGAAGCCATTCTAAAACAAATTTTAGAAGATGGATTTTTTCATGCCGATCCTCATCCGGCAAATCTTTTTGTTCAGCCGCCAGCCATGATTGTGATGCTCGATGCGGGAATGGCAGGCTATTTAGACGAAGAGACAATCATCAATGGAGCGAAATTATTGCAAGCGATTGTCAGCAAGAATTTAGACCAAACTCTGCGCAGTCTTGAAAATTTAGGCATAATCATTAAAGAATTTGACCGCAATTTGCTTCGCCAAGATTTAAAAGAATTATTTGACCGCTATTTGGGAATTCCTTTGAAAAATTTACAAATCAGCAAAGTCAGCCAAGATATTTTAGAAATTATGGTGCGTCATAATTTGGCATTGCCGGCTAATTTAGTTTTGATGATTAAGGCTCTCTCAATAATTGAAACAACTGGCAGACAACTCTATCCTGATTTTGATATGTTATCTGCTGCCAAACCTTTTATTCAAAAACTCTTACGAAAAAAATTTGCGCCGCAAGAATTATTAAAGAAAAGCAGTATTATATTTCAAGAAAGTATTGAGCTTATTGAGCAATTGCCCCAAGATTTGATTGATATTCTGCGTAAAATTAAAGAAGGAAAATTAAAGTTTGGTTTTGAGCATCAAGGGTTAGAAAAATTGACTCAAGAGATTGATCGCTCCAGCAACCGCCTTTCATTTAGTTTAATCATCGCCTCTTTAATTATTGGTTCTTCTTTAATTTTGCAACAACGAGTCGGCCCGTTTATTTTTGGCTACCCAATTTTAGGAATTATCGGTTATCTCTTAGCCAGTTTTTTGGGATTGGGATTAATCATTTCAATTTTGAAATCAGGAAAGTGGAAATAAATTATGGTAGAATCAAAGCGACCAAAAATCGGTTTAGCATTGGGAAGCGGCGGCTCAAGAGGACTGGCGCATATCGGCGTGATTAAAGTTTTGGAAGAAAACAATATTCCGATTGATTTTATTGCCGGTTCAAGCATCGGCGCTATGGTCGGTGGGTTTTATGCGGCTGGTTTGAGTATAAAGGAAATTGAGGAAATCGCGTTAAGCACTAATTGGCGTCGAGTATTTTCTGTTTTATTTGACCCGCATTTAAAACAAGGGTTGATTGGCGGAGAAAAGCTGAAAACATTTATTGAGAATTATATTAACGGCAAAAAATTTGAGGATTGTAAAGTTCCTTTTGTTACCGTGGCTACAGATTTAAAAACAGGAGAAGTTGTGGTTTTAAATAAAGGTGAAATGGCGCAAGCTATCAGAACCAGTATCTCTATCCCATTAGTTTTCAAACCAGCGGAAATAAACGGAAGAATGTTAGTGGACGGCGGATTGTCCGCGCCTGTTCCAGTAGAGATTGTCAGGGGCATGGGAGCAGATATAATCATTGCTGTTAATTTAGACAAACATTATTGCGACGAGGAATGGAAACCCGGGTGGTATAATATTGCCAATGATTCATTAAATATTTTGCGCCACCATCTGGCACTTTCAAATGTGGCAAATGCTGACATAGTTATTGACATAAATGTTGGTAAAAATTATTGGTATCAATTTACTAACGGTCAAGATAAAATTTTAACTGGTGAAAAAGCGACTAAAGAAGTTTTGCCGAGATTGCAGGAAATAATCTATCAAAAAAGTAGGGGCGGTTTGAGGAAATATTTGGAGTTTTTTAAGGGATAAGAATTAAATGAAGAACAATTCATCTTTGGCGGCGCATTTCGCAAAGCGAAATACGAAAAATTGCGGCGGCGAAAAAAGAAGCGGCGAAAGCGAGGGCGGGCCCCGAAGGAGAAACTTCGTTTCCCTACGGGGTAAACAAAAATTCTTCCTTTTTGCTTGCCCCGTAGCAAGCCGAGGGCTTTGCTATGGGGCCCGCCCGAGCGTTCAGTTTGGCGCGCGAAACGCGCCATCAGTTCTGTTCAAAATAGGTTCGGACTTTGTCGTATAATTGCACGTAAAAAACACTCCCGCAAGCTTGCGGGAGTGTTTTTTTACTTTATTCTTCGTGGTGTTTTATTTCAATCCTTTTTGTCTTTATTTTTTCCGATTTTGGCAATCTTATTGTAAGCACTCCGTTTTTTAAAGTGGCAAGCGATTTGTCCGTTTGCACATCAACCGGCAAGATTATTGAACGCGAAAAAGATCCCCAGTAGCATTCTTGGTAGAAATAATCATCTTTTTTTAATTCTTCATCGGCCTCTCTTCGGCCGCGAATGGTTACCATATCATTGGTAATGGCAATATCCAAATTCTCCGGTTTAACTCCCGCGATTGTCGATTTAATGACAATATCGGCCGGCGTTTGGTAAACGTCGATAGAAAGCTGTCCCTCTGTCTCACTCGGCGTCCAATCAATATTTTTTGATTCGCCTTCCATTCCTTTTGAATCTGGCATAATTTTATTTTTATCTTGCCCCCGGCTTATGGGACCGGTTAATTTTTCTAAAAAAGACATATAGAAATTATATCTTACATTCTCTTGCTTCGTCAATGGTGACTTGTTGATAAGTTTTATAGTGTTTTAAGCGGTTGAACAAAAAGATTACTAAAGCCGCGGCCGCTCCGAGAATGACGCCGGTTAAAATTAAAGGAATATATTCATTATTTTTAGCTATCAGAAAATTATATATCCCGTGAAGGAGTGTGGCTAAAAACAGTCCCCAGATGATCAAGCGGGCGTCTCTTTTTATAAAATAAAATTTAGCAAAATAATAGCCGGAAATCCCGGAGGCCAAACCGTGTAAGGCCACGGCGCTAATAAACCTCATTGATATAAAATTAAAAGCAACATTAAAATACCCCGGAGCGCCGATCGGAACAAAGGAAAAAATAGCAAAGATATTTTCAATGGCTGCAAAACCTAAGGCCGCGACAATCACATAAATCATGCTATCAACCGGCTCGTCCAGAACCGGGTTTTTGTTTAAGGCTAGGTGGACCACGCCGTATTTTGCCACCTCTTCAACTAATGGGGCGATGATAAATATTAACAGCCCGCTTTCCAAAGGAACGGCGATAAAAAAATTAAAAATCTTACTTAAAGCCATCTCTAAAGAAATAACGAGAGGCGCCAAAACAATCCCCATAAGAAAAATAATAAAAAGCCAGTAGCGCGGCTCCGGATGAGGGTCTTCTTTTAAATAAAAAAACAGCCAAACCAAACTGGGAAGCACGGCCAAAGCAATTACTGATATTAAAGATATGGGATTTTGCGTTATCACAAATACTAAATACTAAATACTAATTATATTGGCCAGTTTTCAACCAAAATTAATTTTTTTGATTTATTTAATTTTCCGAAGGTTTGCCAGATTTCTTCAGTTATAAATGGCAAAAATGGATGGAGAAGTCTTAGCAGATTTAGATGGACATACAGGAGGGCATTTTGGGTTTGAACTTTTAGTTTCTCATCAGCCAGTTGCTTTTTTGCCGTTTCTATATAAATGTCAGCATATTGGTGCCAGAAGAAATCGTAAAGACGATGAAGGGCTTTTCCAAATTCATATTTTTCTATAAATTTTCCAACATCTTTTTGTAATTTTTTAAGCCCGGTTATTATTTTTTTGTCGGCAGACGTTAGATTTGTATTTTGTATTTTGTATTTTGTATTTATTTCGAATTTCGAATTTCGAATTTCGGATTTGCCGTTTTGTGCCATTAGCACAAAACGGCTGGCGTTCCAAATTTTATTGCAGAATTTTTTGCCCGCTAAAATATCTTCCTCTCCGAAGCGCATGTCTTGAGCGTCGGAAATCTGCCATGCCAGCCCAAAACGTGTGGCGTCAGCGCCGTATTTTTCAATAAGTTCCATCGGGTCAATCCCCGTACCTAGCGATTTAGACATTCTTTGACCGCCTTTGGTTACTACTGTTGCGTGAATTAGTACATCCTTGAATGGCGGTTTTTTAACTAAAGCCAAGCCGGAATAAACCATCCGCGCCACCCACAGATTAATTATGTCGCGTGCCGTGCTTAAAACATCCGTCGGATAGTACGTCGCCAAATCTGTATTTTTTTTTATGTTACAGGTTCCATGTTTCATGTTGCATGATTTTGGCCAGCCCAGAACCGCGAAGGGCCAGAGAGCGGAGGAAAACCAAGTATCGAATACGTCGGCAGATTGAACCATCGAACATGTTTTGCAAAACGGACATAATTTTGGTTTGACAATTGATACAACAAATTGTTCTGCCGACGAATTTTCAATTTTCAATTTTAAATTTTTAATTTGTTTAGAAATTGGAAATTTGTCATTAGAAATTCCTGTTTGGTTTTGACAGAACCAGACAGGAAATTGGTGTCCCCACCAGATTTGACGCGAGATACACCAATCATGAGCGTTTTTTAGCCAATCCAAATAAACCTTTTTCCAGCGTTTAGGATGAAATTTAATTCTACCGCTTTTAATCGGCGACATGGCGAGTTTTGCCAATTTCTCCATTTTTACAAACCATTGCTTGGAAAGAATTAGTTCAACTGTTGAATCGCAACGGTAACACTTGGGCACTGAGTGAGTGTAATCCTCTATTTTTTCTATTAAATTTAACGCGCTCAAATCCTCCACAATTTTTTTTCGCGCCTCTCCAATTTTCATATTACGATAAATCTCGGGCGCGTTGGCGTTTAGGCGGCAGTATTCATCAATTACCGAGATTGTCGGCAGATTATGATTCTGGCCAATTTGCCAATCAACCAAGCTGTGCGCCGGCGTTACTTTTACCGCGCCGGTGCCAAAATTAATGTCAATTGCCCGGTCGGCAATAATTGGAATTTCCCGATTTACAAGAGGCAACACAGCCATCTGGCCGACCAATTTTTTATAACGTTCGTCCTTTGGGTTCACTGCCACGGCGGTATCGCCAAGCATTGTTTCCGGCCGCGTGGTCGCCACCACGATGTAGTTTGTAGTTTGTAGTTTGTAGTTTGTAGTTTGTACAAGTGGATATTTTATGTAGTATAGTTTTCCTTTTTCTTTCTTATATTCAAGCTCCAAATCAGATAAACTCGTTTGACATCTCGGACACCAATTAACCACGCGCTCGCCTCTATAAATCCAACCTTGATTATAATATTGAACAAACGCCTCAAGTACCGCGGCGCTGTAATCTTTGTCCATGGTGAATCTTGCGCGCGACCAATCGCAGGAAGCGCCCAGCCGTTTTAGTTGATCCAAAATTTTGTTGCCGTATTCATTTTTCCATTTCCAGATTTCTTCCACAAACTTTTCCCGGCCCAAATCAAAGCGAGTTTTGCCTTCTTTTTTTAATTTTTTTTCCACCATGCTTTGTGTCGCGATGCCGGCGTGATCAGTGCCCGGCACCCAAAGAGTTTTGAAACCCGCCATTCTTTTGAAGCGAATTAAAATATCCTGGATGACAATATTTAGCGCGTGACCCATATGCAAAGTGCCCGTAATATTGGGCGGCGGAATAGTGATAGTAAATGGTTTTTTAGCGTTTTTTAGGTTGTCGGGGTTAAAAAAGCCCGATTTTTCCCAGAGCTTATAGATTCGCTCTTCAGTAGTCTTAGGGTTATAGGCAGTATTTAATTCTTTTGGAACTTTAATCATTTTAAATTATTATAAAATTTTCAATTTCTAATTTTCAATTTTTAATCAATGCTCTAATGTTTCAATGTTTTAAAACATTAATACATTGAAAATTTAATGAAAATTGAGAATTGATAATTGTAAATTTCTTATAATTTAAGATTAGCATCTGCAACTAAATTTTTCCAGGAATCTTTCGCTGGTTTTTTTTGAATATATTCAAAGTAGCCGGCAGCGGCAATCATCGCGGCATTGTCGGTGGCGTGAGAAGTATCAGGCATTAAAAAGGGAATTTTGTAAGATTCAAATTCTTCGGCCATTTTTTCTCTTAATGCTTTATTTGCCGAAACACCGCCGGCAATCATTACAGTTTTTGGATTTAGATTTTTAATAGCTTTTACAGTTTTGGCTGTCAAAACGTCAACTATGGCATTTTGAACTTCAACAGCCATCGCCGGCCGCACATTATTGCTGGAGCAATCTTGTGCGGTTAGATTATTGTATAAATATAGAACCGCGGTCTTGAGCCCCGAAAAAGAAAAGTTGTAATCTTTTGAATTAATCATCGGGCGCGGTAGAGAAATTTTCAATTTTAAATTTTCAATTTTAAATTTTAGAGCTTCAGCAGCAATGGCGGGCCCGCCGGGGAAACCCAACCCCAAGAGTCGGGCGGTTTTGTCAAAACACTCGCCGGCGGCGTCATCTAATGTTTGGCCGATAATTTTATATTTTCCATAATCTTTCATTAATATTAATTCGGTGTGCCCTCCGGAAACTACCAAAATTAGAGCCGGA
>Ga0210037_1002271_pt1 | contig 10274 bp, 10 predicted proteins | sample CryGey08umfilter_3_FD_185451 | JGI IMG/M metagenome (GOLD analysis project Ga0210037, IMG submission 185451) | Groundwater microbial communities from aquifer in Utah, USA - Crystal Geyser 4/9/14 0.8 um filter (SPAdes) (version 3) | ecosystem: Environmental > Aquatic > Deep subsurface >...
AGAATTCGCAGTTACCTGCTTACATGCCAGAGAAGAAAAATCTCCGCCTCGGATGCGCTTACCGCCATCTTTACTGGCGATGCAAACGCTGCAATCTCTTTGATTGCTCAGAGGGCTGAATAGTTACAAAATAAGGGACTGTATGATGTGCCCCCAGCATTAAGCCTGACTCAAGGTCAACCACTGCGCACGCAAGTGCACCATCCACATCGTTTACCAGATCTTTAAGTACATCATTAATTGAACTCATTTGTGTGTCTCCTTTTCATTTCTAACATTTCTTTTCTAATACGCTCCAATAAAACATCTGGATTGTCCAGTATGCTAACGCCTCCGCTCTTCTCGTTAATTTCGCGACTTTCCTCGCCAAAGCGTTTGGTTAACTTATCGATTGCTTCTGCCGTTCTGCGAGCGGCCGAAAGTACAAGTCCAACGTTGATTTCAGCCCGGCCAACAACTGTTAAAATGAGTTCGCCAGCATGTAAAATAACCAGAGTGCTGGATTCCGCCTGGCTGATGACATTATTCACCAGTGGTTTGCCAGCCTGGCCTGCCAGCGCATCAGCAAGCGAGAGTATAGATGAACTCATGGCAGCTATAGCATCTGTTTCTATATCGTTACTGTGAGCAACACCGGCCACCAGCAAGCCATCCTGAGTTGATAACACTGCTCCGGCGATCATATCGAAATGTTTCAGTAGGCTTTCTAGTTCCTGTTGGCAAGCCGATGATTCTTTTTCGTTTAATTCCATCATGTCTTTTTGATTCCTATCACAGTGGTTTGGTAAGTTTCTTTTGCTGCGTGTTGCATCAGATGAACTCAGTGAGCTTGTGACATATATTATTTAAAGTTGTTGCAATCTTGGGAGGCATTTTTGAGGTGGCAATAAGCAGGATGTAATTTTCATTATTAACCTCAAAATTCCGCAAAAGTAAAGCATGAGAGCCGCGTTTGGGTACCAGGCAAATAAGCCCCATGCCGGATTCCATTTGAGCGGCGCGTGCAATATCCTTGCCGTTACATATCCAGGAAGGTAGCAGGGCAGCAAGCTCAAATGGCTCTTCTGTACCGGATTGGCATAGCGCCAGTCCCTCATTGTTAATCACGCTAACCCAGATAAAGCCCGATTCGGAACGAAGTTGATCAAGGTACTTCTCTAACTTCAAAGTTGTTCCCTCCCTGTCGTGAAATATACATTTATCGCAGTGAATTAAAGTGTGAGCAATAATACATACCTGCATAAATCACAGTGTGACTATATGAAGTATTTGTATTATATCAATATAATAATTACGTTTATTTTACAGGAGTATGTGACAAAGGTATGACACAGGCGATAATATGAGTGCTACAGAGAGTTAATAATACACGTGATGACTGGGAATTTGTCCCGTCTTGCGTCTGGATTTTCACTGGTTTTCCAGACGCGGTGAATTCATGATCAGGATTTGGCTCAGCGCTGAGTGAACATTTAATGCCCTGCATTCGCCTTTTGGCAGAGCATTAATCGTAAAGACTGCTGATTGAACGTGCGTCGTAGATGCGGCGAACGGCTTCGCCCATCAGAGGTGCGATTGGGATACAACGAACTTTGCCGGTTGAAATGATATGTTCTGGTTGTGCAATGCTGTCAGAAATGACCAGCTCGGAAAGTCCCGATTTGGTGATGCGCTCAGCCGCAGGGCCGGAAAGAACGCCGTGGGTGCAGTATGCGGCTACACTTTTTGCGCCATGCGCCAGCAGTGCATCGGCGGCATTGGTCAGCGTACCGGCGGTGTCGACCATGTCATCGATCAGGACGCAGTCTTTTCCTTCGATATCACCGATGATATTCATGACCTCTGCCACGTTTGGAGCGGGTCTGCGTTTGTCGACGATGGCGATATCGGCATGTAATTTTTTGGCCAGAGCACGGGCGCGTACCACGCCCCCGACATCCGGTGACACGATCATAATGTTGTCCATATCGTGCTTTTCTTCAATGTCTTTGGAAAACAAAGGGATGGCGAAAATATTATCAACGGGAATGTTGAAAAAGCCCTGAATCTGAGTGGCATGCAAATCCATGGTAAGGATGCGAGTTGCACCGGCAGTCTGGATCAGGTCTGCGACCAGCTTGGCAGAAATAGGGGTTCTGCCAGAGCTTTTTCTGTCCTGCCGGGCATAGCCGAAGTAGGGGATTACAGCACATATTTGTCTGGCTGAAGCACGCTTTGCTGCATCAATGGCGATCAGCAGTTCCATCAGGTTATCGTTGGTGGGTGCGGAAGTGCTTTGGATGAAAAAAACATCGAGGCCGCGAATCGTCTCCTGAAATTGAAGAAAAATTTCCCCGTCCGAAAATCGCTGGATATACATATTCCCCAAAGGCATACCGATATGGTTGCAAATGGCTTGCGTTAACTTTGGATTGGAGGTTCCTGAAAAAATACGGAATTTATGCGCGCTGTTCATGGACGATCCTCTGCCTGGTTGAGGTCCTTCAGGCTAGTCTTTTTTGTTATATTCACAATGTTCAGACAACCTTCTGGAAAATCGGTTTTGTGACTGCTTTATCAGTCCGCTTTTGATGGCCGGAAAACACGCCATGGTGTGCCGGTGCTCAAAACTGGCTGGGACGGGAGGATTCGAACCTCCGCATGACGGGATCAAAACCCGCTGCCTTACCGCTTGGCTACGTCCCAATTTTCCTCACCCTGCATAGGGTGTTTCGTTAACAGTTTGCCGACATATGTCCAGTCAGCCAAATGTTTCGCTGTTAACGTCCTTGCAAGCACGCTTGCTTCTTCCTGTGTTGTACATAATGCAACACAGGTTGATCCACTACCACTCATCCAGGCCGGCAATCCGGAAGCCTTCAGTTCATCAAGCAGCGCATTGAGCTCTGGCAGGAGCGTTGCAGCACTGGCTTCCAATGCGTTCTGACCGAGGTAAGGATATGCCAACGAATATTTTTCCGGCCTCAGATCCAAACCAATGAAAGCGTCTCTCAGTGAATCGGCGCGCATAGTATCGGCGCCCGATTCTTGGGTCAATGCATGAATCGCATCAAAATGCTCAAACACGCTACGGGTGCTGAGTCCATGCTTCGGTCTGGATAAACAAACAAAGCCGTTTGTCAGGCGAGGTTCCTTGTCGATCCACGGGTTTTTTTGCAGATGGTCGCCAACGTTACGGGCAAAACTGGCCTGACTGAATAAGAAGCATGGAATATCAGCGCCAAACGGCGTGGCGAAGGTAATCATATCCTGCATGGATATCTGAAGATTCCATAGCTGATTGGCAACCATCAATGCGGTAGCAGCATCGGATGAGCCACCGCCGAGCCCTGCCTGATCAGGGATGTGTTTTTCGATATGCACATGCAGTCCCTGTAAAATACCATGTTTGCTGCGCAGGGCCTCGAGCACTTTGAAAACAAGATTCTTTTCACCAGAAAACGCTTCGTTGGAGCAGCTTACAATGATGTGTTCAGCTGGTTTGATGTATAACTGATCAGATAAATCGACATAAATGAAGCCTGTGTGCAACAAATGCATACCTTTGGCATTGAGTCCTTCTACCAGTAAATGGGTGTTGATTTTGGCCGGTGCCGGATATTTGTTCATGTTAGTCTGTTGCATGTTTGGATGTATGTTTAGATGTGTCATGTTCAATCAGCAGGATGGCGATATTGCCGTGGCTGCTGTCTTTCAGGCTTAATTTTTTCAGCTGTGGATTCCACTCCAGTTGAATCAGGCTGTGGTTGAGCGAACCTTTCCACTGGTTGGTTTGCTGCTGTTTCAGGCTGGCGGGAATCTTGCCCTGCAATATCGATGCAAGTTGTTGCGGTCGGATAACCAAGCCCTGCTGTGCCAGTTCAGATTTGCTGATCGATTTGTAGCGGGGCAGGGGGTCGGAAGTCTGATTGTCGAGCATCGACATGTGATCACCAGCCCATGTCAGGTAGACGATTCTTCCGCTGGCAGCATGGGTCAGGCGAACGCGCCCCTGATCAGGGGTTCCCTGCCACTGAATTTGAACCTGCCAGCGTTTATTGGGCTGAATAACCATAAGGCGACCTTCGAAGCTTTCGTAAGGGCCGATGCTGCTGGTTTGTGTGGAAGATAGTGTATGCGGTATGTTGGCGCAGCCTGAAAGTAATGCGATCAGACTTAAGCCCACAAACAGGGAAATGCGCATATGAATTCAGACCTGTCTTATGTTCACGGTTTGCGGCCGATTTTTTTACGCAAAGAGCTTTTTGATTCATGTCCTAGCTTGATGGCCTGTTGCCAAACTTCACGGGCTTCATCGTAGCGCTGCTGCTCCCACAACATGTCACCCAGATGTTCGGTCATGACCGGATCATCGGATAAGTATTGCAGAGCCTGTCGCTGCGTTTCTTCGGCCAGCTTGAATTGACCAGAGCGATAATATACCCATGCCAGAGAATCCAGGTAATAACCATCGTTGGGTTTAATCGTCAAAGCACGCTCAATGTAAGTTTTAGCTTCATCGAGATACACGCCGCGTTCAGCAAAGCTGTAGCCGAGAAAGTTGAGTGCTTCGGAATTGTTCGGCTCTGCCTCGATGAGTTTTTTCAGTGTGTTATCCAGTTGCTCATAATTTTTTAATTTTTCAAAAGCCATGGCACGATTGATCGTTAAACGGCTCGGTATATGTTTCAGTTCGGTTATCGCTTTGGTTTCGTCGATTAATTCGCGGTATTTTTCCTGTGTCAGGTAGATTGAAGATAGCATGACCCAGGCATCCGCATGGTTCGGTTGTTTGGTCAGAATGTTTTTCAGGTATGCACTGGCCTGAGAAAAGTCCTTGTTGAGAAACGCTATCGAGGAAAGTCGTAAATTAGCATCAATCCAGTGAATCGATGTCGTGGCAATGGCCAGGTATTCTTTTTTTGCTTGTTGCAACTTCTGTAAAGATTCGAGGCTGGCGCCAAGATAATAACGGTATTCATCATTGTCTTTTTGTGCTAGTGCTTGTCGGAATTGTTGTTCAGCTTCACTGAATTGTCTGGTTTGGAAATAAATCAGTCCGAGTGCCGAGTGGACTTCAGCCTGGCTACCGGATTTCACGAGCAGAAGTTGATAGATTTCAATGGCTTCAGGCAGGCGATTGGACTGAACCAGAATTTGTCCCAGAGCATTGTATACAGTCAAGGCATCGGGATATTCAGTCAGATAATCACGTAAAATTTGCTCGGCATCTGCCATGTTCTGCTGTGAAAGGTAGAGCTGACTTTGCAGCAGGACGGGTAGCGGGTCGTTCGGCATCAGCTGTTGCATATGCTGCAGGCTGGTAATGGTTTTTTTCAGTTGTCCCAGATGTTGATAAATCATGGCCTGATGACGATAAAAATCAGGTGAGGGCAGGGATTTCAGACCCGCGTCAATGGCTTTAAGCGCCAACTGCCATTCTTGTTGCTGCATATACAATTGAATCTGTAACAAACGGGCATTTTCCCAGGCGGGTTCTTCAGCCAGTAATTGATGCAATTCGCGTTCGGCCAGCGCCGACTCTCCGGATAAAGCAGCCGCACGAGCATAGAGAAAATGCAGATTTCGCCTGTCATCAAAGCTAATATCAAGCGTTTGCTCCTGCTCGATCAACGGCAGAGTGATTTCAAATGCTCTGCGCGGCTGTCGCAACGTCAGCCAGAGTTCGGCCAGATGGAGTTTCGGTTCTGCAGCAGAGGTGCGCGTTGTCAGCGTTGCCAGAAAACGGATGGCCAGTTCGTATTCACCATCCTGCATGGCACGCTGGGCTGACAGGTAGAGCGAAGCGTTGCTGCGTCTGGCGATCATCTCATCGATGTTATGTTGCGCATTGACCTTTTGCTGGGTTGTTTTTTGCGGCGCGATGGCCAGAGATGGTCCGCTTGATACTTTTTGATGTGTGCAGGCGCTAAGACTAATGCCGATAGCCAGCAGCATAAAATGAAATTTCATCATGGTTTATACCGAAGTACTGCCGGATTGCAGATGAACAGAGATAGATTGCATAGGGACAGATTGAAATTGTTTTCCGGCATCGTTGACGCACCAGCCACGCAGCTCATGTATTTTTCCCTGATGGACGCTGATAATCGGGTAAAGGAATCCTTCCCATGCGTTTTCCATATCGGTCGGTGAGGGTTTAGCCGGGCAATCGGGATGAGAGTGAAATACACCAATGATTTCTTCGCCGCTGCCGCGCAGCGATTTATCGACAGCCTGATAGCCGGCCGGGTCCAGTTGAAAGCGGTCACTGGCTCTGGCGTGATTAAGGTTGTCGATTTGCACCACTTTACTGATGAGCCAGCCTTGTGTGTTGATAGTGCCGATCAACAGGCCGCAGATTTCATTGGGATAGCCGGATTCAGCCCATTGCTGCATACATTGTATGGCGGAGGGTTCGATTTGACAGGCCTGACTGGCCGGAGACGGATCAAGCACATTCAAATATTCAGGGCTGCGGAAACGTTCTGGTTCATTCATGGCGGCTATGCTAACTTCTAAAACAGCTTTACAACAGAACTGGCTTTTTTTGTGTGGAAGATACATGTTTATTCTGAGTTTCTCCGATAGCGCTGGCCGTATGACGGATGAACTTGGGAATTAATTTTTCTTAATGTATATATTGTTTTCGTAGATGCTTGCATGCATATTGACGCGAAGTCGGAGTGTTTTTTTTGCTTGCGGCTATCATACGATAAATTCTCGTTGGGAGAGGTTTGTAATTCCCCAAGTGTTGAATTCATGGGGTTGGATTGGAAAATTTAAAGATAAAAATGGCTTCTGACTCGATTGTTTATGGCTGGCGCGGCGCTATTCGAGTTTTTTTACTTCTGTTGTTGCCTCTGCTTATTCTGACGGGGGGGATTGGATATTATAGTTATTTGCACCATTTCTCGGATCGTTTCGAATTAGTAAAGCAAAAAGAATCCGGCCTGGTGAAGCTGGGGCATAACGTTATTGCCGATGTGTTTTATCCGGTTATCAGCGATCTTCAGGCTATTGCTTCACTCACTGAGATGCATATGGACTTTCAGCATCGCGAGGCACTGAAAGAAGACATGGTAGCTTTTTCCATGAACAAACAATTTTATGAGCAAGTACGCTATCTCGATCAGACAGGCATGGAAGTTATCCGCATTAATTACCATGACGGGGATGCCACACTGGTTCCGGACGACAAGCTGCAAAATAAAGGTGCGCGATATTATTTCCAGGAAACTGCAAAATTGCGACGGGGTGAAGTGTATCTGTCACCTTTTGATTTGAATGTGGAGCACGGTAAAATTGAGATACCGTTCAAGCCGGTTATTCGATTTGCCATGCCGGTATTTGATGCTGACAGGAAGTTCAGGGGCGTCGTTATTCTTAATTATCTTGGCCAGCATTTGTTGGACAGGTTTCAGAATACACATAAGCAGAGTATCAGCGATGTTATGTTACTCAATGCTGATGGTTACTGGTTACATGCCAATGATCTTAGCAAAACCTTTGGCTTTATGTTGCCCGGTCGCGAGCATGTTTCGTTTGCTCAAGATTACCCGCAAGTCTGGCAACAAATGAAAGCTTTGGAATATGGTCAAACTTTGACTGAACAGGGGTTGTTTTCTTTCGAAACACTTTACCCGAAATCTGAAGCCGAACGTATTGGTATGGTCTGGTCATCAGAAAAATCACATACGGATATCAACGAGAGTCAGCCATATTTATGGCGTGTTGTTTCTTTTATGGATCAATCGCGGATTGAAACGATCAGAAATGAATGTCGACAAGATGCAGTGGAGTTGATGCTGATTATCTTTATCACGGGTAGCATATTGCTCTGGTTTGTTTCTCTGGCACATACCCTCAGACAAAGCGCCCAGGGCAATAAAATGAAAGCCGCCATTCAGGATGCGGCCATGGATTGCATCATCACGTGTGATGAGCAAGGCCTGATTCAGGATGTGAATCCGGCAGCAGAGCGTGAATTTGGTTTTCGTCTTGAAGAGGCCATCGGCGAACCATGTGAGCGATATATTCAGACGGCATCCGGAAAACTTGTACCAACCAGTGAACATCAGTTTATCGAATGTACCGGCTGCCGGGTCGATGGGTCTACTTTTCAAGCTGAAATGACCTTATCAAAAGTCAATTACGCTGACATTTCCGGTTTCGCATGTTTTTTACGGAATATTTCCGAGCAGAAAAGAATTCTGGAAGAATTCAGGAAGTTATTTCACGCTGTTGAACAAATGCAGGAGTCGTTAGTTCTGACCGATATTCATGGTGTTATTGAATATGTAAATCCGGCATTTACCCGTATTACCGGTTATGCGGCTGAAGAAGCTATAGGTCAAAATCCCAGCATGCTCAAGAGTGGTGAGCATGACGATAGTTTTTATCGCGGCATGTGGCGAACTTTGACACTGGGCAGGGTTTGGCACGGAAAAATTATCGACAAGCGTAAAGATGGCTCGCTGTTTTCGGCCAGACTTTCGATCTCTCCTGTCAGTAATTCAACAGGTGAAATCACACATTACGTTGGCATTGAAGAAGATATGACCGAGCAGGAAGCACTGGAGAATAAATTCCGTCAGGCTCAGAAAATGGAGGCCATCGGAACATTGGTCGGTGGTATGGCTCACGACTTTAATAATGTGTTGACCGGTATTACCGGACAATTATTTCTGGCTCGCATGCAGGCACAGGATGCCGGAGAGAATACTATTGCCAAGTCTATCGAAGAAGCCGAACACCTTGGTTTTCACGCGGCTGATATGATCCGGCAACTGCTGACCTTTTCGCGTAAAGGCAAGGTTGATATGGTGCAGTTCGATTTGCGGGTCTTCATTGGCGAGGCTATTAAAATGGCCAAGGCTATTGTGCCTGAATCTGTGCACCTCGGATATAATTTCGAAAAAGGCGATATGGTGATCATGGGAGACACCACCCAGATTCAGCAAATGCTGTTTAATTTATTGATTAACGCGAGTCATGCGGTAGCCGATAATGATAAACCTGAAATCAACGTTGCAGTTCAGCGCTTTACGGCTGATGTCAATTTCGCCAAACGTTATGATGTTGCTGAACACAGTCGCTATGTTCGGCTTTCTGTCAGTGATAACGGTTGCGGTATTGAGGAAGATCAGCTGGGAAATATTTTCGAACCGTTCTATACCACCAAAGAAGCCGGTAAGGGTACTGGTCTGGGACTTGCCATGCTGTATGGCTCTATTCATTCACATCAGGGGTTGGTGGATGTGGAAAGTCAGGTTGGTAAGGGAACCACATTTCACCTGTATTTTCCTTTGCAGGAAATGATAATTTTTCATCATGAGGAAGCTCTGGAAGAAGTAAATGAGGGCTATGGTGAATTGATACTGCTGGTTGATGATGAAGAATCTGTTCTGGTGGTAACGAAATTAATTCTCAACCAGTTGGGCTACCGCTGTTTGACTGCGCTTCATGGTCAGCAGGCGCTGGCTTTGTATGAAGAGCATAAACAAGAGATTGTCATGATGATTTCTGATGTGGTGATGCCAAAAATGGGCGGTATAGAAGCTGCTATGCTCATTCATAAGATGAATCCACAGTTGCCGGTTATTTTTGCCTCCGGCTATCAACGAGGTGTTGGAATGGAAACAGGGCTTCCAACAACTCTGAATTATACTTTTATCTGCAAACCTTATTCGGTTTCAGAACTAAGCAAAATTATTACCGAGTATGTCACTAACCCGGATTATTCATGAATCGTTGCGGACAAAGGGGCAAGCAAGGGTGCACAGAATTTATGAGTAATCCGGGCTGATGTCTAAATCTGCTTCTGATTGACGGTATTTTATCTTCACAATCAGTTTTCAAGATGCAAAGGCAGTTGGCGAGGTTTAGATCCGGTTTTTTGTGGAGTGATTTGGGGACCATGATCAAATCCGCTGGCAGTGACACCGATCAAGCGTACGGCAGGCTGATCAGTCAGGCTCAGCTCAAGCAGACTCGATAGAAGCGTAAGCATCTGATCCGCATCGCTAAACGCTTCGGAGTGTGTTGTGCAGCGGGTGATCTGTCTGAAATCGGCAAATTTGATTTTTAATGTGATGGTTTTTGCCGATAAGTGGTGATGCTGTAAGCGTTCAAATACTTTTTCTGTCAATATCCGAAGGTGCTCCATCACGGCAAATTTGTTCTAGGCCACCCTGCAACTATTTTTGGTCATTTTGAGTATATCGAGTAATTGTCGTGTATTCAAAAGTAATTGGCGCATTTTTTCCGCAATATTCTTTACGCCTCGTGATTTG
>Ga0210037_1002281_pt1 | contig 10225 bp, 10 predicted proteins | sample CryGey08umfilter_3_FD_185451 | JGI IMG/M metagenome (GOLD analysis project Ga0210037, IMG submission 185451) | Groundwater microbial communities from aquifer in Utah, USA - Crystal Geyser 4/9/14 0.8 um filter (SPAdes) (version 3) | ecosystem: Environmental > Aquatic > Deep subsurface >...
TCGAGTCCGTTGCGCTTTTGCCCCGCCTTATCCTCGTACTCGTAGTACTTCAAGCGTCCTTCGACGTGGACGGGGCTCCCTTTCTTGAGCTTATCCTTGAGACGCTCGGCGGCGTCCCCCCACACTTCGACGCGGACCCAAGCCGTATCGTCCTTCCATTCACCCGATTTGGGATCCTTGAAGCGACGACCCACGGCCAAACGGAAGTTGCAGACTCCGCGGCCTCCTGAGGTCATGCGAAAATCAGGATCGCCCCCCAATCGCCCCGCCAATAAGACGAGGTTCTGCTCCAACAGCCTCATTTCGCTCATGAGACCGCCGGGGTCGGGGCCGCAGGCTTCGCCGCGGCTTTGGGCTTCACCTTCCGAGGCGCCTGCTTCTTGGCCTCGTAGGCGTGGACAGTCAACGTTCTCAGGACGTCTTCCTGCAGACGGTAAAACTCGTTCATCTTCTTGATGACCGAGCCCTGGGCGTTGAATTTGAGGTAGACGTAGTAGCCTTCCCGGTTTTTCCGCACGGGATAGGCGAGCTTACGACGCCCCCACTTGTCTTCGCCGAGAATCTCACCGCCGTCGGTGGAGATCATCTTCTTCGTCTTTTCGACGAACTCACCGATTTCGGAGTCTGAGAGTCTTGGATGGACGACGATGACGCTTTCGTAGATATGCATACGCTTCCAATAGTAACAAAATGCCGAGGGGTCGTACAAGGCGGACAAATACTCCGCCCGAAGCCGGGATGGCCTCGGTCCCTCGACGCCGCGCCGAGCCCTAGCAAACGGGGCTTCGGAACAACAGCGACATTATACAACAATTCACTCAATTTCTTTAACGCCCAGAAAGGCGAACCGAGCATTTTCTCATCCGTAAATGAGCCTGAGTGACGTTGCCGGTTTGGCGTTGCTTTTGGATCCATTCTCCTTTGTTTTTGTCGTTGTTGTTGCCGTTGGGAAGATTGTCTGAGAACATGGTGTTGCTCTGGAGGGAGGCCGTAGTCGTTGCCGTTCCGTCGCCGAGAACTTGAACGGCATGGCGCCTGCGGCGCCAGGGTTTTCGCTTCGCGAAAACCTGGGGAGTGCCGCACCCGCCAAAGTTCTGTGTTCGCCGAGACGTTTGAAGAGCCGGTCTTTTGCCGCCTGCATCTCTGCGGCACACTCGTTGTCCGACTGAGCTGAAGCGATCTTGTCCAGTGCTTCAAGGGTGACGCCCTTGCGCAGGTGCTTCTCGAATTTCGGTAAGGACTTCAGCCGCTCGTAGGGCGTCTGATACGTCTCGTACTTCTTGTGCCGCCGCCCTTTCTCGTCGACGGTTACCGTCGCAAAGGCGCAGGGACGATGGAAGTTCAAGTACCAGTCGAAGTGCTCTCGGTAGAACTGGTCGATGATCGGCGCGTACTGACGTTCGATGTGAGAGTAGCCCATGTGCTTGCGGATGATGGCCCCGTTCTTGCCCTCGACGAGAGCGTTGTCGTTGGTGCGGCCTGACCTCGACTTCGTCTGCTCGACGAGGAGCTTACTGAGCAGTTTGGCGACCACGCCGTTGATGAACTCGCTGCCGTTGTCCGAGTGAAAGTTCACGACGAGAAACGGGAATAGCGCCAGCGCCGCCTCAAGAGCGGGCTCCAGATACGCCTCCGAAATCGCCTCGACACAGAGCACGATTTCCCACTGCGTGACCTCGTCGACCAAGTTGATGTGGTAGACGCCCTTCTTGCCGTTGAGGTCGCCTTGATGCACCGTGTCCACCCGGATGTAGCCCGGGCGTCCTCGAGGATTGGGTTTGCGTCTGACGCCGATGGCGATGCTGACGCCGCGGGTCTTGGCGAAGGTCTGCGCGAGCTTCTGGTAGGCCTTGCTCGTGCGCAACCGGTAGATATGCGCGACGGAGATTTCTTGCAGGCGCGCGAAGCGTTTGTCGTCGAAGACCGCGTATTGCCGCTGCAGGATCGCCTTCGTCGCCGGGCCGGAGATCCGTCCATGAGCGTTGTCCGTCTGAGCCAGCAGTTCCTTGTCGACGGCCGTGTACTTGACGTGGAAGCAGTTCCTCCGGGCTTTCGACGGGCGTAACGCGCCTTCGAGCAGGCATATCGTGACCAGGCGCGTGAGCTGTGCGCGGGAAAAGCCGCTCAGGCGAGCCAGGTAGGATTTCACCAGGCCCTTGCCGCCGCGGTTGAGCTTGAAGTAGCAAAAACGTTTGAGGACCTCCTCGACCCAAGCGTAGCGTTCTCGTCGAGCGGTCGCCTTGAACGCGATGGCTCGAGAGCCCGCCAACACATCGCGGATTTGTTCTACAGTCGTGACCTGCGTGTCGTCCATGATGATCATCATGGATCCAAGTTAGCACGCCGCGCCGACGCCCTACAGCGCCTGCTTCAGGCTCATCTTGCGTGAGAAACAGGCGTCTGTTCAGGCTCATCTTGCGTGAGACAAGTCTAACCGTTGACAATAGACAACACTTAATATAACCTATCGAGACAATCCGCCGCTATCCGGCAAAAGAGAGTAGAGCATGCCCCGAAAAAAGAAGCGCGCCTCGCGCAAGCAATTCATCGGACCGCCGCCCGAAGTCATGGACATCAAAACCCTGGCACTCTACCTGGGGATGGGACGTTCCAAGATTTACAACTTGATCCGTCAAAAGAAAATACCCGCGTCCCGGATCGGCCGGCAGTACCGTTTCTCGAAAGGATTGGTGGACGCTTGGCTTAAGGAACAGTTGATCATCCGCCCGGAGGAATCTCAGATTCCTCTGTTCAAACGCTGAAGCGCCGCACTTTCAACCGCGGAAAAACCCGCTCCCGACGAGCGGGTTTTTTCGCGTCCGCCCGATAATGTCGCATCCCTCGTCGGAGCACCGACGAGAAAACACTTGCGTTCCGACGAGACTTTGTGATAATCTCGACGAAATAAGTCGAAACGCCGTCGGAAAGACGGCGACTTTACGACGAGAGGAAACATTAAATGGCGAAGAAAGTTGAGAAGCTGGGCCTGAAGCGCGAGAAGGGATTCCTGTACTACATCGACAAGCAGGGCGACGTCTCCTGCGCGAAGATGGCCCGCGGCGGAAAGAAGGGCGGCAAGCCCAAGAAGGTGCAGAAGGTCGGCATCAAGAAGGAGAAGGGCTTCCTGTACTTCCTCGACAAGCAGGGCGACATCTCCAAAGCCAAGATGGTCAACGCCTAAGCGGAAAGCCTTACGACTAAAAGAAAGACCCGGCGCTCGCGCGCCGGGTCTTTCTTTTTCTGTAGAATGCCGGGATGCGCATCGCGATCGTCGGACCCGGCGCCATCGGCGGACTGCTCGCCGAGAGCCTTCTGGACGCCGGACACGAAGTCAGCCTCGTCGCCCGGGACGCCCGGCGCGCGGCGCGCATCCGCAGTAGGGGGCTCACGATCGGCCGCCGCAAACTACACGCCTGGACGCGGGTCGCCTCCTCCCTAGGCAAGTCCGACGCCTTAGACGCCGTATTCTTCTGCGTCAAAGCCCCCGTGATCGAGAGCGCCGTCCGGTCGGTGCAGGGCGCGGTCGGCCCTAAAACGATCGTCGTGAGTCTCCTCAACGGACTCGCGCACGTCGTCCCGATGCGCCGCGCCTTCGGCCGCTCCCGCGCGGTGTTCGGAAGCTGCTACATCGCCGCGATGCGAACCCCCTCGGGCGCCGTCGTCCACTCGGGCGGAGAACACATCCTGCTCGGACGCTCCGGCGCCAACACGGCGGCGGTCAAAACCGCCCACGCGCTGCTCGCGCGAGCGGGATGGAAAGTAAAAACAGTCGGATCGGAAGAGCGCCTCCTGTGGACGAAACTCGTCTACAACGCGGCCGTCAATCCCATCGGAGCGCTTCTCGACCGGACTAACGGGGAACTCGCCTCGGAACCGGCGCTGCGCGAACTCGTACGCCTCGTTCTTAAGGAATCGGTGACGATCGCGACCCGAGCCGGGTTCAAACCGCTGCACCGGGACATGGAAGCCAGGATCGCGCGCGGCTGTCTCGCCGTTCCCACCCAAGTCAATTCGATGGCGCAGGATCTGCGCGCCGGTCGGGTAACCGAGGCCGACGCGATCTTGAAGCCGCTGCTCGATGAGGCAAAGCGGCACCGGATGCGCGCGACGACGATCGAACCTCTATACCGGGCGCTCAAATTTTTGGAAAAACCAGCCCGATGACCCTTCTCAAAGGAAAGCCCGCCTCGGAGGAACTCCTACTGCAGCTCAAGCGGCGGACGCGTTCGCTGGCCGAAGTGCGCGGGGATCCCCCGCATCTCGCGGTCATCGCCGTCGGCGGGGACCCCTCCTCTCAAATCTATTTGCGCCGCAAACTCCAAGCCTGCAAGGACGCGGGCATCGAGTGCACGCTGGAATCGCTCCCTGAGAACATTACCGAAGCGGAGACGCTCCGCATCGTCAAAAACCTCGGCGACGACCCGGCCGTTGACGGGATCATTTTGGAGCTTCCTCTTCCCCCGCACCTGAGCGAGAACGCGCTCACGGACGCGCTCGCCCCGGAAAAGGATGTAGAGGGCGTAACCCGGATCAATCTCGGAAGGCTGTACTGCGAGAAGAAACTCGAATCGATCGAAGAATCCGACGCGTTGATTCCCTGCACGGCCCACGCGATCATCCGCTTGCTGCGCGAAACGGGAGTATCGGTCCCGGGAAAGCATGCGGTCGTCGTGGGACGGTCCAACATCGTCGGGAAGCCCGCCGCGCACCTGCTTTCCTGCCTCGACGCCACGGTGACGCTGTGCCACTCAAAATCGTCGGACCTCGACACGATCATCTCCGGAGCCGACATCGTCGTAGCGGCCGCCGGCCGACCGGGGTTGATCCGCGGGAATTGGATCAAACGAGGATCCGTCGTCATCGACGCCGGCATCACCTCCGATGGCCGTAAAATCCAAGGCGACGTCGAATTCGAGTCCGCACGCCGGCGCGCCGCCTTCATTACGCCGGTCCCCGGAGGCGTCGGACCGCTGACGGTGACCTACCTCCTCTATAATACGGTTCTCTCCGCCGAACGCCGGACCAAAAAAACCTTAGAAGGATAGGGACCAGGTCCCTATTGGCGATCGCGTTTAAGACGGTCGCGGAGTTCGGCCCGCCACTCGGCCTTTTCCTCTCCTAACGGCGGCATCCTGCTTCCACCGCCGGGCTTCAGCAGTCCGCGTGCCCACAGATAGAGCTCCGGCACATGGGGGATTCTGCGAAAAAAGGTTCGCCAGGTTCGGTACCCGTAGTTCATCTCCGAATCGATCAGGCGGAACGCCTCGGTGGTGCAGCTGCGGCGGAAGAGGTGGTACAGCACCTCGAGGCCGTCCGAGTCGGATTCCCGGACGGCGCGCTCGAAGAGACGGGCTTTGCGCCCGTCGTCCATCAGCAGATCCCATTGCTCCACGACGCGACGTTCCCGGATCACGCGCTCGAAGAAATTCTCTTTCAGCGACTTGAAGCGACGCACCGCAACGAAGCGGTTCGTCAGCCCGCCCCAGACGCCGAAGGGCTCCCCCCTCGCGCTCACCGCCTCGATGGAGTTCACAGCGTCGTCGATCCGGTCTCCCGACGGAGCCGCGGCTTCGTCGGGCTCGTAAGCGCGCTGCTCAAATAGAACCGCCCCCCGTCCCTCGCGGAATTTAAAGCGCAGTTCCGTGTGAGCGACGTGAAGCAGTTCGAAATCGACGAACGTCCTACCCAACGCCCCCAACCGGACGCGCTTCTCCCCGAAGTCCCACTTCTGAAAGATGACGCGCTCAACGGCGCTGGGATCGAACTTGACGATCCAGAATCGGCCCTCGTGACGGAAATTCGCCGCGACGATTTCGCCGGTTTTGGGAGAGAATGGGGCGGCTTGGGCGCCTCTTATAACGCGAAGCGGACGCCGCTCGCCCGCTTCGATTTTTTCTCCGGCGAAATTCCCCCGGATCCATCGCCCCTCGGGCATCACGGCGTCGGGGGCGTAGGGATCGCTCAACGCGTCGCCGCAGATAGTGCGGTGATCGCCCGGTAGACTTCGCGCACCTCAGGGAAGGGCACGTCATCGACCGAGTCGAACGGACGCGATTGCAGCACCCGGCGCGGGTCGGGCGGGTTTCCGACATCATAAGGCAAGGAAGCCGAAAGGCCGTCGAGAGGACCCGCACCCTGAAAGTATCGGGGTTCGCGCATCATCGGATACGCGGCCCGGCCGGTCACGAACGCGTGCACGTCGTTGCAGTCGCCCAAGGGGCCGTATCCCCCCATCGGCAGCTTGAAGGCTTCCGCCTTCGCCGCCAGATGCCGACGGACGTCGGCGGCGCGGGCGAGCAGGTCCGTCGCGGCGGCTCCGAGATAGGACGCGATCGTCCTGCCGCCGGCCCAATGCTGATCCAAAGTTCCGTTCGCCCGAAACGACGCCTTGCCGTCGATGCCGAAGAAGAAAGTTAAATCCGCGTTCACGGTCCCGCGCCATTCGATCGCGAGGTGGCTGTGCGCGACCGGTACGATCAGCCGCTTACCGTTGGAGAGCTTGAGGCCGGTATCCACGTAGACGGGAGTCTCGACGCCCCGAAGGTTTCCCGGCAACCCGAAGTACAGGTCGCCGAAATTAGCATAGTAGCCCATGTCCCGTACGCCGATCGACGCGCCCGCCGCGACCATCGCGTCCACGAGCCCGCGCACCGTGCGGTAGTCGGCCCCGCGGTAGCGCACCGCGGTCGCGGGGGCCGACGGGTCGTTGTCCGCGAGCAGATTCAGCGCCGCGGCGAGCCGTTCAGCGTCCCCGAACACCGATCCCGTTCCCGAAGACGAACGGTCCCCGTAATACAAGCCGTTGCCCAACGGCGTCAGAAACGCTCCCGGGGCGGGGTCCACCGGCGTTCCGGGAAACGCGAGATCGAACGACGCCGGCGGCGTCAACGGGGGAATCGGTCCTTTGCGCGCCGTGTAAACCTTTGCCGCCGCGAGAAGCTCGGCGGCCGTGAGAACGGGAAAGCGGTCGAGTGCCGCAACGTCGGCCTTGCGGAGCGCTTCCTCCAACGCCTTCTTCCGTTCGGACGTCAGCCATGCCTGCCCGCGCTCGCCGAGCCGCTCGGTCAACGCGGCGATCAGCGAGTCGAGCGCCGCCGGGTCGCTGCGAAGCAGGTCGGCGAGTTGGGAAAGTCTAAGATCCGCCTTCCTGGGGGTCTCGGACGCGGAGAGAACGGCGGCTGCTCCGCCGTCGAAGAACTCGGACTGGACCGCCCACGCGGACTCCGGGCTCGAGGCGGAGCGGGCGGGGGATACCGTCAAGGCGAGGGCGGCAAACAGCGGGAGCATCGGTCTATTGTACCCCGAATTCGGGCGTCTCCAGCGAGCCCTCGCGGAATCGCCGACACCCGCGCGAACAGCCAGGGCATGCCTCTCCTGAAAATGAACCCTCCCGGCGCGGCCTCCAAAACCCAAAAAATGCCCTTGAAATCCAAAGATTCCGAGCCAATACTGGAGCATGCCCCTGCGAGCCTTTCTCGCCGCGCTCGTCCTGCTGACGCCGATGGCCCTCGTCGCCGAAGACGAACGGCCTCCCGCAGGGGACGCCCGCGCCGAAACCAAGGAGATCGATCTCCACGCGAAACTCGCGGACGATGTCCGCTCGGCGTTTCGTGCACGTACGCCCGTCCAAGAGATCGCCACGCAGGCGCGCATCGAAGCCCTGAAGGGAAGCAAGCCCTCCCCCGAGTCCCTCGAGGCGTGGCAAAAGATGTCCAACGGGATGCCCTTCATCCGCGTCGTCCAGAAAGGCATCGCGAGTCCCGAGGAACGCTATCGCGCCTTCGACGCCCTCGGCCTCCAAGACGAAGAGACGCTTTACCTCCCCGGTGAAAAGCCGGTGATTCCCGCCGACCTGCGCGCGAAGCTCGAAGCGGAAGCCGCCGAACTGGCGAAGAAGTACGAGGCGGAGAAGCTCGATCCCGACCAGCGCGCGAAAATCGGGTCCCGCATGACGAAGATCGCGCAGATGCTCGGCGTCGGCGCCGTCGATGAGGCGCCGTTCGCGGGAGGCGGCGCGCCGGTGATCATGGCGAGCATGGTTCCCGGCGCCGGGGGAACGCCCCAGCAGGCGGCGGCGGCCTATCGGGCCTCGGGTAAGGAAGCGCATCTCTACGAGACGCTCAGGACCTTCGCTCCCCCGCCCGCGGCGGCGCGAAAACCGCTCGAACCCTACACCCCGCCGAACGCGCTGCAGCGTTTCTGGAACAACGCCAAAGCCATCGATCTCTTCAAGAAGCCCGAAGCGAAGGATTATTTCTCGGGCGGCCAGGGGCAGGTGCTCGCGGCGGTTCATCAAGAGGCCGAACGCATCGTGAAGGATTCGAACTTCCGTCACGACACCCTAGACCATGTCTACCAGAAAGCCCCAGAGCGCTATAAGAAGGCTCTCATCGAGTGGCAGATTCTCAAGAACGCCCGGTACGGCGGCGAGAAGGCGCTGATCGACAAGTACGGCCTCAAAGGCGTCACCGTCGCCGACGTCGCTGACGCGGATCACTTTCACGCGGCCTCGACGCTCTCCGCGGTCCCGGGTCCCGGCACCATAGCGGGCATCCTCGGCACCGTCGTCTACGACGGCGGCCAGGTCGGCCGTGATCTGTGGCGCGGAAATTGGGAAAGCGCCAAGTATAATCTCAAACAGATCGGCACCGATCTGAAGGGAGTGGTGTTCGGCGCGACTTTGCTCGCGCCCGGCGGCTGACCTAGCCTTCCCGCCTTCTATGCGCTAGAATCCCCCGACTCGACACCGGGGGATTTTCCATGAAAACCGAGGACCTTCTCTACACCCACGACAAGACCTCCTGCAAAGGCTGGGTCGCCTACGACGACAAGAAGGCGAGCAGGCGCCCCGCGGTGCTCGTCGCCCACGCCTGGGCAGGCCGCGACGCCTTCGCCTGCGCCAAGGCCGAAGCGCTCGCCAAGCTGGGCTATGTCGGCTTTGCGATCGACATGTACGGCGACGCGCGCCTGGGCAAGGACAAGGACGAGAACGCCCAGTTGATGACTCCTTTTCTCACCGACCGCATGATGCTGAAAAGCCGCATCCAGGCGGCGGTCGACGCGATCAAGAAGCATCCGACGGTCAACGCAGACAAGATCGCCGCGATCGGTTTCTGCTTTGGCGGGCTCTGCGTGCTCGATCTCGCCCGTTCCGGCTCCGCCGTGAAAGGCGTCGTTTCGTTTCACGGCCTGCTCGGCGCCCCGGAGAATCTTCCGAACGCCGACATCACGGCCCGCGTTCTGGCGCTGCACGGCTACGACGATCCGATGGCGCCTCCGGAACAGCTCGTTGCCTTCGCCAAGGAAATGACGGAGTCCAAGGCGGATTGGGAAGTGCTGGCCTACGGCAACACGATGCACGCGTTCACGAACCCCGAGGCGAACGACCCGGGCTTCGGCACCGTCTACCGCGAAGCCGCCGACAAGCGGTCCTGGAAGGCGATGAAGACCTTTCTGGGCGAAGTGCTGGCGTAGTCGGGTTCCCCTCTGCTTAACCGGGAGCGGCGTCAGGCCGTCACTTTTGAATACGCGGTGCCGGGTTGTTATTTTGCAACTTTCACGAGGGCGTCGAGGCAAAAGTTACAAAGTGACGGCCTGACACTGACTGTTCATGAAGCTCGGCCAGCGGCTTTAGCGCTGAGCGGAATCTTCGGCCAGCTCGAACATCCGTTCGATGGACAGCCGGGCCTGCCGCGCGATCCGCGCCGAAACCTTGATCCGCTGTGAGGGCTTGGGATCGGCCAGCGCCTGCAGGATGCGGTCGAGATCGATCGCCTTCATGTACGGGCATAGCCGGCACATCGGGACGAAATGCTTGTCGGGCATTTCGGTGCGGGCGAGATCGCCGAGCCCGCACTCTGTGACGAGCATGTAGTGGGGCGCGGCCGTATCTTTAACGAAGCGAAGCATGTCGCCGGTGCCGCCGACAAAATCCACCGTATCGACCAGCGCCGGAGAGCACTCGGCGTGCGCGAGAATCCGCACGCCGGGGTACATCTTCCGGTAGAACTTCACCGACCCGGCGTCGAAATTTTCGTGTACGATGCACTTGCCTTCCCAAACGATCATTTCAGATCCGACTTTCTTTCCCATCTGCTTGGCGAGGTTGCGCCCCATCCACGCGTCGGGAAGGAAAATCACGCGGGGATGCTCCGCGTAGACCTTTTCCAGAATCTTTACGGCGTTGGCGCTGGTGACGATGACGTCGCTTTCCGCTTTCACCTCC
>Ga0210037_1002288_pt1 | contig 10205 bp, 7 predicted proteins | sample CryGey08umfilter_3_FD_185451 | JGI IMG/M metagenome (GOLD analysis project Ga0210037, IMG submission 185451) | Groundwater microbial communities from aquifer in Utah, USA - Crystal Geyser 4/9/14 0.8 um filter (SPAdes) (version 3) | ecosystem: Environmental > Aquatic > Deep subsurface >...
GCACCTGCGGGATGTCGAAGGTTTGCTCGCCCAAGCGCGTCATCACGGTCTTGGGCTTGAAGCCGTTGGCATAGCCACGCCGTTCGGCGCAGCGCTCGAAGGGTTGGGCGTTGAGGTGCTGCGCCCGTTCGATCTTGCCGGCCTCGTTGACCAGGATGCGCAGCGCCTCGCCGGCACCATCAAGACCTTGGGTAAGCAGCGCCGCATAGGCCGCCTCCAGTGGGTTGTTTTCTACTCGCATTGCCATTCTTTTTTACTCCTTCAAGGTTGCTGGTAATATAACCCCGAAGAACCCGCCTGCGATCCTCGCTGACTTTGGCGAGCCGTTCTGCGCGTGCGCCAGGTCGGATGAATTCGAATTTACAGAAACAATGTTGCACTAACTTGGCGAAGCAAAGGTTTAGTGAAGCTAAAGTTTAGTATTCCTAAAGCCGGAAGTTGTGTATTATCTGAACGTGGCTGATGCGATTTCTATTCGCGCCTCAAGCAGCCTTCACCACCCTCACTGAATCAACCATCCGAAATGACCTGCCGATCTTTGGCTAGGGGATACGGCTATTGTTTTCTATCCTAGTCTTACCTGACAAAGGAGATTTTCAATGTCTACAAAATCAAATGAACCATTGCTCTCACCGAAGTTCGCATTAGCACTTCAATTCGCCAACGAGATTCACTGTACCCAAGTTAGAAAGGGGGATGTGGCCGCACCATACATCTCTCACTTGATGGCTGTGAGCGGATTGGTGATGGAATACGATGGCGAGGAATATCAAGCGATAGCGGCCTTGCTGCACGATTCAGCAGAGGATTGTGGTGGTCGCCCTATGCTCGAAACGGTGAGGGTGTTATTCGGGAATGAGGTCGCAGAGATTGTTGATGCTTGCACCGATACCTTCGAGGAACCCAAGCCCGAGTGGAGGCCTCGCAAGGAAGCATACTTGAAGGCCATGAAGAAGAAGCCAGCCACAACAAAGCTGGTGTGCTGTGCAGACAAGTTGCACAACATAACCAACACACTTCGTGACATCAGAAAGAGTGCCCCCCAAACCTGGATAGTCAATATGGCTTCCACCCAAAACAATACCGCCGAAAAGCAATGCTGGTATTACCTTGGTTGTCTTGAAGCGCTCTCCACCGACTGGACTAACCCGATTCTCAATGAGTTCGCGCAATCAGTGATGTTGTTATGTGAACAAGTTGGCAGTGCCGATAACATTCTTGAGGCTCGCAAGCTGTTAGGAGGTGTGTGATGGGTGCGATACATATTCCTGAAAACGCAGTGGGTCGCGTCGGCATGGTGGCGGCACTGAAAAAGGTAGCTGAAGCTGACATTGGCAAGATGGTAATTGTGAGAGAGCCTGTGGGAATGGTCACCTCTTTGGTTGGTAGCCCCAAGCCGATATTCGCTTGGCTAGTCCAAGTGATGGGAGAGCCTATTGAATGTCATGGTAAGCCCAGTCATAGCATCTATGTGCCAGACCAATGTTTAATCCCCGTCAGTGAAATCGGTGAAATGGATGTCGAGCAACTCGCCTATGCACAAGGCAAAGCTGAATTTGATGCGGCATTGGAAGAACTCAGGGTGATGATCGAGAACGAGGAAGTCACCGCAGCCGATCTTGAACAGTTCGTAGATCAGGCTGGGGAGCAGGCGTTCTTCGAGCGGTCGCTTGAGTTGGTGCCTGTGTCGCAAGCTTTACAAGAGATCGGATTCTATTCGACCCCGGGAACGCCAGACTGTCTAATGTGGGTGGGCTTAAACGAAGGAACAGAACTTCACTTCAGTGCAGGTGAAAGATGGGCTGCGAACTGGGTAATAGTGGGCCGGGCCAATACTGCACGACAAGCTATTTGGGACGAACGAGTTGTAACGAGCGAAGCGCCTCGCGGAAAGATTGTTAGCACTGTATTGGGCATCTGGCGAAACACTTTTCCCCGTGCTCCGATCCCGGATTGTCTAAAGATCGGGGAGGTCTATGAGCGTCACCAGGCTTTGATGAGGCGGCTGGATGTGCGTCAACTCCATCTGCATGTTGATCCGCGAGTATTTCGACACATACTCAGATGGCTTCGGCCTGACTTCGGCCATTCCACCCCCCAGGACTTAGTCACCTTGTCGTATCAGGAGGGCATGCTTCGAGTCGACAATGGCGGTAGCGTCTTTGGATGTCCTGCTTGGGGTGACTGGGTAGATGACTGCCATGTGTACTTATCTGACTTGCTCAACTTACGCAGAGTGGTTAGCAGGAGTCGGAGTATCACGATCAATCAAGCCGCTGACCACATCATGGTGAATGGCAACTTCCTTGAAATCCAAGATGAGGGAGGTAAATAGAATGGAACAAAAGCATCCGCCACTGAAAGAAGATCCGCTGACGCAGGAAGAAAAGCAGCAGTTGCTCGATTTGATGAAGAAAATAAACAGCAACTCCAAAGCAAAGGCACTGCTAGTGAGGTCACTGGAAGCGAGCCAAAAGCAGGATAAGTGAGTCGGCGCGCGCGAATGCGGACTTGAACCGGGCTATGAAGCGGCTCAGTTAGCACTTGGACGAACTGTAGGGGATGAGAGGGGGCGGCGTTGGCGCGACCCCCGATATAGAAAGGTCGTAGGCCAGCCGTATGGGCTGCTGAAACCACCAAAAGCGCCTTCTATCAGTTTTGGCTGTGGTGTGAGTTGGGTGAAGGCATTTCTTGAAGCTGAAATAAAAAAACGGCAGGGAAGCAGTTAATCTAAGGGAACTAGCGTCCCAAACATTCAGCCTTCGTCCCACCGTTGAGCTGAGAATACTCTTGCGCAGCGATGGTGTCAAAATTGGCCGAGCTTTGATATGCAGAACTCCAGAGGATGCAATTAGGGGCGTCCTCTGGCGTGAGGTCTGTCACCTTGTTTGCAACTTAAGGCGAGGGAGGCGGATAGAATGGAGCAAAAGCAACCACCGCCGAAAGAAGATCCGCTTCTCGCGCGTTGAAAAAGCTGAACAATCCAATCCCCCGCAAGCTGATGGAACAGGCGTTGGGAATCCAGCCCAAGTAAGCCGCCGTGATGTTGGAAGGTGCGATTCTACCTATGCGCTTTAACAAAAAAAACTGGTAGCATGAAGCTGACCTTATTGGGAGATAAAGCCCCCAAGGGAAATTGCGGCACACAAGCGTAAATAATAAAAGCGGTACCAAGATGAAACTCACTCTCTCCCGTCTCGAAAGCCTGCTCCTTACCGCATGTGATGATCTTCGTGGCAGCATGGATGCCAGCGAATACAAGGAATATATCTTTGGCATGCTGTTTCTGAAACGTGCCAGCGACCTATTCGATCAACGCCAGACGGATTTGCGCAAGCAGTTTGCCGCACAGGGTATGTCGTCAGAGGATATTGAAGAAGCGCTGAAAGATTCAGATCACTACTCCGGTAAATACTTCTTCGTGCCGCCCCGTGCCCGCTGGAATCAGGGGTGGGAAGAAGAGGGGGTGGAAGAGGGGGTGAAGAAAACCATTCAGCGCCCTGCGCTCAAGCACACCAAAGAGAATGTTGGCACCACCCTCAATAAGGCGCTGGAAGCCATCGAAGATGCCAACCCCGATGCTTTGCAGGATGTGCTTAAAGGCATCAACTTCAACCGCAAAATCGGCCAGCGCACGCTGGATGACGACACCCTTGCCGACTTCGTGCTGAACTTTGAGAAGATCCCGCTCAAGGACAGCGACTTTGAATTCCCCGACTTGCTCGGTGCGGCCTACGAATGGCTGATCAAATACTTTGCCGACTCTGCTGGCAAAAAGGCTGGTGAGTTTTACACCCCTGCCGAAGTGGTGCGCATCTGCGTAGAAATCTGCAACCCGGAAGAAGGCATGAGCGTCTACGACCCCACCGTTGGCTCCGGCGGCATGTTGATCCAGATGCGTGATTACCTGCGTGAAAAGGGTGGCGATGCCAACGAGCTGGCGCTCTACGGTCAGGAGAAGATGGGCACCACTTGGTCCATTTGTAAAATGAACATGCTGCTGCACGGTATCTCGCATGCCGACATCCGTCAGGAAGACACCCTGCGCGAACCGCAGCATCTGGATGAAAGCAACGAGCTAAAGCGCTTTGACCGCGTGGTGGCCAATCCTCCCTTCAGTCAGAACTACATCAAAAAAGACCTCAAGTTCTCTGGGCGCTTCCCGGTGATGATGCCGGAGAAGGGCAAGAAGGCCGACCTGATGTTTGTCCAGCACATGCTGGCCGTGCTCAAGCATGATGGTCGTCTGGCCTCGGTGATGCCGCACGGTGTGCTGTTCCGTGGTGGCGAAGAGCGCGAGGCGCGCAAACATTTTATCGAGCACGGTTATCTGGAGGCCATCATCGGCCTGCCCGGCAATCTGTTCTATGGCACCGGCATCCCGGCCTGCATACTGGTGATGAACAAGGCCGGTGCGGCCAAGCGCGACCATGTGCTGTTTATCAACGCCGACCGCGAATATCGCGAAGGCAAAGCGCAGAACCACCTGCGCCCGGAAGACATCGACAAGATCATCTACGCCTACCGAAACGGCGGAGAACTGCCCGGCTATGCACGCCCGGTGCCCAAGGCAGACATCGTGGCCGAAGACTACAACTGCAACATCCGCCGCTATGTGGACAACGCCCCGCCACCCGAACTGAATGACGTACGCGCCCATCTGCACGGCGGTGTGCCCAAGGTCGAAGTGGCAAGCTTGGCGCACTACTGGCACAACTACCCGCAACTGCAAGACGATGCCTTTGTGGCACGGGACGCAAGCTATCTCGACTTCGCCCCGGAGCTCAGCAGCAAGCGCGACATTGCCGATTTTGTAAGCAGCCACCAAAGCGTCACCACCCGCCACGCGCAATTCATGCAGATACTTGAAGCGTGGTGGCAGGCCAACCTGCCCATCGTCGAGGCACTGGCACCCGATGCGAAAAATCAGGAGACGAAACCGCGCAACGTTTACGTGATGCGCAGCAGTCTGCTGGCCAGCATCGAACAGTCGCTGACTGATCAGAACCTGCTCACCCCCTTTCAGGTGCGTGGTGCATTTGCCAACTATGTCGACATGCTCAAAGCCGACTTCAAATCCATCGCTGCCAGCGGCTGGGGGCCGGAACTAATCCCAGACGAAGAGATACTGCAAAGCCAGTTCCCCGAGATACTGCAAGAGCTGGAACAGGCGCAGACCCGGCTGGCCGAACTGCAGGCCCTGTTTGCCGCCGCCGACGAAGAAGACTTCGAGGATAGCGACGACAGCGGCGTGCTGCCCGGTGATGAGGTAAGAAATAAGAAAGAGGAGTTGAAAGCCTGCACCGCTGACTGGAAGGCACAGCTCAAGCTGATCAAAGACCTGGCCGGTAATATCTATACCGAGCTCAAGGCCGCCGACCTGTTATCCAAGGATGCGAAGAAAGGTTACTACTGCACGGAAGGATTTGCTCAGCAAGACCCGCAATTCGCCAACGGCCAGCGCATTCTGCAACTGGCCAGTCAGGTGGGCCGCAGCACGGAATACGCCGACCCGCTAAGTGATGCCATCGACCAAGCGCAAATGGCTTATGAACGCGCCCAGAGCATCACCGCCAGCCTGCAGCGCCACAAGGCGCTGGAAGATGAAGTCAAAACCCTGCGCGCCACCATCAAAGGCATCGCGGGCAAGCGCGACGAACTGGTGCAAAGCGCCCGCGCCAAAATCAGCAACGATGAAGCCCGCACCGTCATCATCGAGCGCCTGCGCCAGTTGCTGCTGAACACCTACCGCGCCTACCTGCGCGCCGACCAGCGCGCCTGCATCAAGGCGATTGAGAATTTGTGGGGCAAGTACGCCATCACTGCCAAGACCATCGAGGCAGAGCGCGATGCGGCCTCGCAACAGTTGCAGGCGTTTTTGGTGGAGTTGGGGTATGAGTGATTGGATTGAAGGAGTGTTGCCAGAATTCGCTGAGTTGCAATCAGGCTGTACAGTCTCAACAGCACAATTTGGTAAAGGTGTTAAATATATTACCGTTCAACAGCTCTATCACGGCAATGTTATTGATGTTACTAAAGCACCAAGGGCTGATTTATCCATAATTGATATTGAACGCTATCAACTTGTCGAAGGTGACATCCTTCTTGGAAAGTCATCAGTCAAGCTAGATGGGATTGGCTATCCAGCGTGGTTTGAAGATGTTGGCGAAACGGTTGCATACTCAAATTTCACTGTCAGATTGAGATCAAAAGGGATTTTGGATCAGAAGTTTTTTTTCTATTGGTTGAAGGGGGAGGAGTCGCGGAGATGGATAATATCCCAAGCACAACACTCTGCATTAACCAACATAAACCAAGGAATTCTTAACCGCTTCCCTATTAAATATCCAAGGTTAATGGCGGAGCAGCAAAAGATTGCCCGCATCCTCCAAACCATCGACCAAGCCATCGAAAAAACCGAAGTGCTGAGTGAAAAATACCAGCAGATCAAAGCGGGGTTGATGCACGATCTGTTTACCCGTGGAATCGGTGTCGACGGCAAACTGCGCCCGCCCCGCGAGCAAGCGCCAGAGCTGTACCAGCAAACCCCGATTGGGTGGATTCCGAAGGAGTGGCGACACGAACTCCTTGAGAAGATGTTGGCACCCGTGGCTAACAATTTAAGAAGCGGACCCTTTGGGAGTGCAATGCTCAAATCGGAGCTAGTCGAAGACGGTGTGCCATTTCTAGGTATCGATAACATCCACGTCGAACGATTCGACGGAACGTTCCGCCGTTTTGTTTCGGAAAAGAAGTATCGAGAGCTACTGAAGTACGCGGTACGTCCAAAAGACGTGGTCATCACGATCATGGGCACGGTTGGGAGAAGCGCAGTAATTCCGTCCTATGTCGAACGTGCGCTCTCTTCGAAGCACCTCTGGACAATGTCGCTTAATGAAGAAGTGGTGATCCCGGAGCTGGTGTGCTGGCAGCTCAATTACGCTCCTTGGGCCAAATCTTGGTTTGGAAGGGAAACCCAAGGGGGGATTATGGATGCCATACAGTCCAAGACATTGCGCACATTGAGATTGCCTCTCCCGCCCCTCGGGGAACAAAAAGATATGTTCGCACGGTATCTCACAGTCAGCGGAAAAATCGCGGCCGGAAAGGAGGAGCTTGAGAAACTCCGCAAGGAGAAAGCCGGCCTGATGCACGACCTCCTCACCGGCAATGTCCGCGTCAAGCTGAATGAACCATCACCGGAGATGGCCGGTGGCTAACCATTATCCCAACCTGAATCCGGAGAAGGCGCTGATCTGGCGCATCGTCCATCGCGACAACCTGCCGTGGATACTGGATAACGGGTTGCATTGTGGCAACAGCGGGGTGAAGTCGGCCAATTGGGTGCATATCGGCAACCCCGAGCTGACCGACAAACGTGCGACGCATCCGGTGCCTTTGCCGCCCGGTGGTTTTCTGAACGATTATGTGCCGTTCTATTTCACGCCTTTCTCGGTGATGATGCGCAATATCCATACCGGGTGGGGAGGTATCACGAAACGCCCCAACGAAGAGATTGTGATCCTGGTTTCCAGCATGCATAAGCTCAAGGAAATGGGCGCACCGTTCCTGTTTACGAACAGCCATGCCTATTACCAGTGGGCGAATTTCTATACCGACCTGGCTGATCTGGGCAAGATTGATTGGCCGTTGTTGCAGAGCAGAAACTTCAAGCGCGATGCGGATGATCCGGAAAAGTTCGAGCGCTATCAGGCCGAGGCGCTGGTCTTTCAGCATTTGCCGATTCAGGGTATTCTTGGCCTTGTGTGTTACACAGAAAAAATGAAACAAGTGATTGATGAACAAGTCCAATCTAGAGGCTTGGCTTTGAATGTATACGCACGCACGGGGTGGTATTTTCAATGATCAAATTTACGCAAGGCAACCTGCTTGAAGCCCGCGCCGAGGCGCTGGTGAACACGGTCAACACCGTGGGGGTGATGGGCAAGGGCATCGCGCTGATGTTCAAGGAGCGCTTTGGCGAGAACATGCGCCTGTACGCCGCCGCCTGCAAAGCCAAACAGGTTCAGACGGGCAAGATGTTTGTCACCGAGGTGCGTGAGCTGGATGGCCCGCGCTGGATAGTGAATTTTCCGACCAAGCAGCACTGGAAAGCGCCTTCGCAGATGGTGTGGGTGGAGGAAGGCTTGCAGGATTTGCGCCGGTTTCTTATCGAGAAGCAGGTGAAGTCGATCGCCATTCCACCACTGGGCGCAGGCAATGGCGGCCTGGAATGGTCAGCGGTGCGCGAGCAGATCGAGCGCGCCTTGGGTGATTTGGCGAATATCGAGATTGTGGTGTTCGAGCCAACCCGGGAATATCAGAACGTAGCCAAGCGGGCGGGGGTGGAGAAGCTGACCCCGGCGCGTGCGCTGATTGCCGAACTGGTGCGCCGCTACTGGGTGCTGGGGATGGAGTGCAGCCTGCTGGAGATTCAGAAGCTGGCGTGGTTTCTGGAGCAATCTATCGAGCGCTTTTCTCCCGCAGACAATCCACTCAAGCTGCAATTCGTCGCACACAAGTATGGCCCCTATGCCAACAAGCTCGATCATTTGCTTAACAGTCTGGATGGCAGCTACCTGCATTGCGACAAGCGCATCAGCGACGCCGATCCGCTGGATGTGATCTGGTTCGACGATGAGCGCAAGACTTTGGTGCAAACATATATCAAGACCGAGGCCAAGGCTTACGAGCCTGCACTGGAATATACGGCCAAACTGATCGATGGTTTTGAGTCGCCCTTCGGCATGGAACTGTTGGCGACTGTCGACTGGCTGTTGAGCAAGGAAGGCGTGCAGCCTACGGTTCAGGCGGTACGTGAAGGATTGCAGCGCTGGCCTGCGGGCGCGGCTGACCGAAAGGCTCGCCTGTTTGATGATCGAGCCATTGGTATCGCATTGCACCGCCTGACTGCACAGGTTGAGCAGCCGCGAATGGCAGCTTGAAGCCTTTGCCCTCTCTTGGCAACGACTAGGGCATTTTCTAAACCATGTCCGAATACACCGAAGTAGAGCAGCCCTTTCTGGAGCAGCTTGTAGAGCTGGGCTGGGAGGTGATAGACCAGGGACAGGATATTCCTTCCGATCCAGCCCAAAGCCTGCGCCTCAATTTCCGACAGTGGTTATTGCCGGAAGTGTTCGCCAAATCGGTGGCGGCACTGAACACCACCGCCGAAGGCAAGCCTTGGCTGACAGCAAAACAATTACAGGACTTGCAGGACCAGATATTGCGTCAGCACAATCGCACCTTGCTTGAAGCGAACGAGGCTATCCAGAAGCTGCTGTTCAAGGCGCAGGCGGATGTGAACGAGGTGACCGGCGAGCAGGACCCGGTGGTGAAGCTGATGGACTTTGCCAACCCAGAGAACAACCACTTTCTTGCCATCAACCAATTCCGCATCGACACGCCCGGCTGCGTGAAGCAGTTCATCATTCCAGACATTGTGTTATTCGTGAACGGCATCCCGCTGGCAGTGGTGGAGTGCAAGAAGGGCGGGCCGACCTGTGCCAACCCGATGGCGGAAGCCTATGAACAGTTGCAGCGTTACAGCAACCAGCGCAAGGCCACCCAGCAGCAGGGGTTGAAAGAAGGCGAGCCGCGATTGTTTCACAGCAATATGCTGATGATTCGCAGCAGCGGAGTGGAGGCCGACTACGGCACGATCACCTCTGGCGATGAGCATTTCTATCCATGGAAAACCCAGTGGCCACAGCCCGACAGCATCGCACTAGGCATGAACCAGCAACAACAGTTGATCAACGGCATGTTGAACAAAGCCAATCTGCTGAGCATGCTGCGCACCTCTAGCGTGTTCATGGATACCGATGGCGGCCCACGCATCAAGGTGGTGTGCCGCTATCAGCAGTTCCGTGCAGCCAATAAAATCATCGAGCGCTTGCGTGCGGGCGATACTGCCGAAGATCGTAGCGGTGTGGTCTGGCACACCCAAGGTTCTGGTAAGAGCCTGACCATGGTGTTTGTGGCGCGCATGCTGCGCGTATCGCGTGACTTGAGCGACTACAAGATTCTGTTGATCAACGACCGGGTGGATCTGGAAGATCAGCTGGCTGAAACCGCCACACTGATTGGTGGTCGGGTAAACAGTATTGAGAGTCGCAAGGAACTACGCGAGCATCTGGCCACTGGTAGCTCCGACATCAACATGGTGATGGTGCATAAGTTCCAGCTGCGAGAGCAGAGCCTGC
>Ga0210037_1002302_pt1 | contig 10165 bp, 12 predicted proteins | sample CryGey08umfilter_3_FD_185451 | JGI IMG/M metagenome (GOLD analysis project Ga0210037, IMG submission 185451) | Groundwater microbial communities from aquifer in Utah, USA - Crystal Geyser 4/9/14 0.8 um filter (SPAdes) (version 3) | ecosystem: Environmental > Aquatic > Deep subsurface >...
GGTGCCCAGCGACGTCGCCAGCTTGGCCTGCGCGTCGATGGTTTGCAGGCCGGATCGGACCATCGCCACGCCTGCGGCCAGCGCAGCACCAGCCGCCGCCACCGCCGCGAACTTCGCTGCACGCGCGAAGGCCGCAAGCTTGCGATTGGCAGCCTCGGCTTCTTTCGAGATTTTCTTGAAGCCTTTGGCCCCGGCGTCGCCGATGCCGGTCATCTCGGCCTTGACCTGCTTGCCGCCCTCCGCCGTTAGCCGAACAGAGACGTTTTTCCTAGCCATCATGGTCCCCGATCTGCTCATTGAGTTTGCGCACCATCACCGCCTCGATTTCGGGCAGCAGGTCCGCCGCGATGAAGGTGCTGACACCCAGCGCGCGCGCCAGCGTTAGCACCGCCGTCATGTCCCAGCCCAGAATGGCCCCCGGAATTGCCCGCAACTGACCACCGATTTTGCCGACCAGCTCCCAGACCTGCATGCCTTCCAGCGTCAACGGCAGGTTCACCCGCGCCGGGCAGTCTTTGCACGCGCCTTCGCAGCCCTCGCAGGGCTCGCAGGCTTTGCAGTAGTCTGCGCCGCCGCCGAAGTGCCAGTCGGCGAGGGCGCAGAGCCGTTTTTTTCCTGCTCCAGCAGCATGCCTTTGCTGACATATTGCACCTGGAACGCCTCGAAGACCGGCCAGATTTCCAGCAGGGCGTCGATGCCTTCGGGGGTGACCTGAACCGGATTGCCGTCGGCATCGCCGACCCCTTCCCAATCAAGCACAGCGCGCCGGGCGATGGCCTTGGCTCCGATCACTGCGAGATCATCATTGCTGGCATCGGCAGGCAGGTCCGCCGCCGCAATATCGGCGCGGGCCGACAGCATGACGGCGGTGCTCAAAGGTGCGAGCTGCAATCGCAGGCCGAGGCCAAGATCGAGCCATTGCGGCTCGGGCGAGAGGTTGATCCGGATCATGCGTAGCTCGCGATGCTGTTGACGAGGACGGCGGTGCACATCCGCGCCGGGCTGGTGGCCAGAGCGGCTTGCCAGTCGAAGGTTGCCTGCACACCTTGCGGGCCGGAAATCTCGATCCGGGGGCGCGGCAGATAGACGGCGTGGACGGTAAAGGTGAGACTCGCACTGGCCCCGAGGCTGTAGGTGAACACCAGCGCGGCGGGATCGCCGTTGATCGCCTGGTCGACCAGCGTGCTGTCGGCAAACCGGACCTCGATCTTGCCGGTCAGCGATGCCATGCCGGGATCAGCCCCGTCGATCTGGCCATCAGAGCGGATGGTCTCGATCCGGTCGAGGTTGTTGGCATAATTGACGTCAGCCGAGACGACATTGCCCAACGCCGAGCCGTTGCGGGTGATCGCCCCGTTGAAGTGGCCAAAGCGCTGCAGCGCGAGGGTGGCAAGGCTGCCTGCGGCCGTGCTGCTGGCAACGGTTTCGTCTTGCGCGACCAGGCTGGCGGTGGCAGTCAGCAAGCCCGAGCGTTGCACCTGCCACGCGAGCTTGTCGAGCACGCAGCCGGAATACATCGCATAGCGCGGCACCTCGGGCATGCCGGTCTCGATCGCCATCGACGGCAGGGTCCAGGAGCCCGACTGGAAAGTGTGCGTGTAAGGGCTAACGCCGGTGGTGACAGGATCGCCGAACGCCGCCTTGAGCCAGAAGCCGAAGGCTTCGGCGTCGATCGGCACCACCACGTCGCCATCGGCCGTCACCGCATCCTTGATCGGGGCCAGCGGGTCGCGGCCATAGCCCAGCAACTCGCTGTTCAGAAGCGGCTGTTCCGACCCCAGCGAGGTGCTGGCGAAGGGCATCCTGGTGAAACCGCCAACCGGCGGGGTGCCGTAAACCGTCTCGAACGCAAGCGCCATCTGCGCCCGCGCGCCTGTTGCACGTGCCATGTCAAAGTCCTTTCTTCAGTGTTTCAGATCAGGGGGTCAGGGGTGGCGTAGTGCAGCACCACGGTGATCACCGCCGCCTTCAGCGCGGCAGCGCCTTCGATCGGCAGATCGACCGGCTCGGGCGCTTCCGCCTCGACCCAGTCGCAAAGCCCGCCCAGCGTGCGATCAGAGGCGAGTGCTGCGCCGATATCCGCAGTCAGCGTATCGAACAGCGCATCGCGGCCGCTGCCCGCCTGGATCACCACCTCCAGCTCCGCCCGGTGTTCGTAGAAATAGCTCAGTGGCGACAGCGTGACCTCAGGCTCGCCCGGCTTGCCGTCGCGCAGGATGATCAGGCCGGTTGCCGGAATGCGCTCGGGCAGCACATCCCCGCGCAGCACCGGAGCAACAAGCGTCAGCAGCCGCGCGTGCAGGGCGGCCAGAACAAGTTCGCGTTTGCTTGCCATCACAGGTGATCCTCGACCCAGTTGCGCACGATGCTGCCCGGAATGGCCGCCGCCGCGCGCTCGGCGTCGCGCGCGAGATTGAGCCGCTTGCGCAGTTTGACCTGTGGAACAATAATAAAAATCGCCGCCTCGACCAGACCTTGCCTGACCCCGTCGCGCCTGACTTTGGCATGTGATTGGACCAGTTTGTTCTTGCTGTTGATCCGGCCTTCAGCCACCAGCACAATCGGTTTGCCTGGCCGAATGACGGCGCGCAACTTCATCCCCTTCTGTTGCTCCCATTCCTTTGGCGTAAGGTGCTTGCCGCCCCGCCCAGTGCCTGCGGCGGGCAGCGGGATTGCGAGCATTGATCCACTGGCCGAACGGATCAACGGCCCGGTGTCATGCGCTCCAACGATTTCCGGGGCGTTCGCCCAGACCAGTGCGGCAGCGTTCAGACTGTTGTCGCCGATGGGATAGGTCTGCGACCTGATCGTGTTGGCCAGACGTTGCCCCAGACCAGCGCCAGTGATCTGCGCCCGCCAAGCCGCTTTGAGATTCTTCCCTGCTTCGTTCATCGTCGTGGTGACCGCCTTCTCGCCGGCCGCCAACTCAGCGCGCATCAGCGCCACGATGTCTCCTGCGATGCTGACGTCCAGTTTCATGCGGGCCTCGTGTCCAGTGTCCAGATCAGGCGCTCGCGGTCGAGCTTCGGCTCGCCCTGAATGACAAAGCTTGCGGCCCCGATAGTGATCAGGTCGCCCTGCGCCGGTGCCGCGACCTCGCTCACCCGCAGATCGAATATCGTGCTCTCCGACCAGAGCCGGGCTGCGCCAAATTCCGTCACTATATCCGGCCGCTTCTGAACAACCCGCACGGTGGCGGGCAACCCCGCCACCGGCACATAGCTTGCATCGACAGCCATCGACGCGTTGGCAAAGAGCGCGTCCACCATGGCGTCGAAAGCTCCCATCAGAGCACCGCGCCCGGGAATGCGCCGTTCAGTCGGACACGCCCCGTCGCACTCGGGTTTGCGGCCGCCGCCACTGCAACGCCGATCAGGAGGTTGCCCACCGTGGTCGCGGTGGTGCAGAGTCCGGTGGCGGGGATCACGTAGATCGCCGCACCCAGGGTCCACGCCTGCGCCGAGGTCTTGGCCAGATTGAACACGCCTTCTGTGGCAATCAGCACATCTGCGCCACTGAGCGCATCATGCGCAGCAACGCCCGCCAGAACGCCGGAGGTCACCATCGCGCCCGAAAGCACATTGGCAGGCGCCGTTACCGTGATGGCGTCGCCGTCTTGCACGAAGTTCTTCATCGTCAGTCTCCAGAATAGTTGGGGAAGGACCGCCGGGCGGGTCATCCGCCCGGCTGGCGTTCATCGTCAGGCTCCGGCGTTGCGGTACCCGCCGCGGAAATCGATCGCACCACAGCCAAAGTCGTGTTCCAGCGACATCGACGTACCCTGCCGCCCGAAAACCTCTTCGATGCGGAAACGCGGCGCCTCGTAGCCCTGCAGCAGACCCCACTCAAAACACGGCGCGTCTGCGGGCGCGGCAAATACGTACCAACTGTTGCCAGTCAGCTTTGCCGTCGTGACCACAGTCAACAGCCCGGAGAACGGGTTGACGTTCCCGGCCTGCTGCGCCTGCAACGGCGCCACGATCTGCTGCGCCTCGGTCTCCTTGTCGGGCCCGACCAGCAGGATCGACGCCGACAGGCCAAGGTCATTGCCATCGAGGCTTTTGCGCTTGCGCAGCGCCGAGCGCCCCAGCGACAGCGAGGTGATGCTGATCGCGGCAGCCGTGCCGGCCAGCGTGCCGTCGGTTGCATTGAACACCTGGCGCGTGGTCTCAAGCAACGTCGGGCCGTTCGCCGACGTCCCCGACAACATCATCGCGTAGAAAGTCGCATCCTCGAACCGCGCCACTGCCGCGCCGCGATCATTCAGCACCTGGCTGATGCCGTCGAGCGTGTCATTGACGAGCATCTGGCGCGAAATGTTGACCATCACGCCGTAAGGCAGCACTGCGGTCTTTTCACGCGCCTCGCCGAAACTCCCGGATGGAATCTCACCGCCCGCCGCGCTGACAAGCTGCAGGGTCGGAAAATCGCCGACACGCACCGCGCTGTGGTCACGGAAGTCCTGGTAGGTCCGCTGCCGAGCAATCTGCCGGTAGGTCGGCGTCGCCTCGGCATACCGCGCCGCCAAGGCCCGGTTCATCGCATTCTCGAACAGCAACGGAAAGTCGCTGGTCGACAGGAATGCACGGCGCAACATCTCTTCGCGCGCGCCGAAGTTCGACGGAACCCGCTGTTCGCCGAGGCGCCGCGCGGCCATCTCGGTCAGCGAGTGCCCGGCGAACGGCTGCGCCAACTCGCTCGGCGCGGCGCGCGTCAGCCCGGCAAACAGCGCATCCTCCATGCCGCGCCGGCGCGTCTCGGTTTCGTCCTGCCCGCGACCAAGCGCAGGCTCGGAGCGGCCACCGGCCGCCGCCGTCTGGGCCGAAAGCCGATCCAGAACGGCAGCGCGGGCAGCATCGACCGACACTCCGCGCGCGATCATGTCGGACCCGATCTCGGCCAGACCGTGGCGATGGCAAAGCGCGGTGATTTCGGCCGCGCGCTGGCGCTCGACCGCAATCGGGTCAGGTACGGTTTCGGGCTGTGCAGGGCTCGCGGCGCGGGCTTGCACTGCGGTGGGCGGCGCGTCAGTCACGGCGGCCGCCGGCGTGATTTCGTCGTTCATGTTTTTCTCCATCATGTTGACCGCGTTGGCGGCAGAACCTGCCTGACGCATCAGGCAGGGGTGACGCGCAGTTTCCGGAGCGGAGTCGCTCCGGATCTGCGCACCGGCATCGGCCCCGATGGCCACCGCCGAAACTTCGAGGGGCTCCCAGTCGACGGCCCGGTAGAGCGGGCGCTGACCGTCTCGCTTTTCGACTTCGTAGGTATACACACGATACCCGACCGAGACGTTGCGGATGATTCCGCCGATGATGTCGCGCCATATTGGCTCGACCTCATCCCGCTGGCTGAAGCGGATTGTGGCCACCCCCTGGCCGCCTTCAATCCGCGCCGATCCGTCCACGACAACCCCCAGCACAGCACTGAGATCATCGGCATTGTGCGAATTCAGGAACGGCGCGCCGCCGTTCAGCCGGTCCATGCGCACGGCGCCAGGATCGACGATCAGCTCTTCGTCGATCTCACCATCAGCCCATGAGAAACAGCGCACCGTGGCACCGGTCGTCCAGATGATATCGACCGTTCGCGCTGCCTCGTCGATGCTGTCGGCACGCACCAACGCAGCCCGTTCGATCACCGGCAAGTCAATGGTATCTCTTGGCATGTTGCCTCCTGGGTTTCAGTTCTGTGGCGACGCGCCGTCGCCGAGCGGCGTGGTCGGATCCGCAATTTGCACCTGCCCGCCCTTGCTGACCCGGCGCGGGTCTGCATCCGACACCAGGCCGAGCGCGTCGGATTTGGCCAGAAACGCCGCCTGCTCAACCAGATTGGCATCCGGGTCGTAGCCACGCTTGGCGATCATCTGCGGCAAGGTCCGGAACCCGGACCGCACATCCAGCAGGTCGGCCTGCGCATCTTGCAGCGGGTTGACGCTCTCGAAACTTGGCGGCGCCCATTCGACTGCCACTCGCGGCGTATTGATCGCACCCGAGAGATTTGCCGCGGCGATGAACCAGTCCCAGATCGGCTGGCAGAACATCGGAATCAGCACCTGCCACTGCATCATGTCGATCATCCGGCGGTATTCGTTCAGCCCGACGCGGCTTGACGAAAAGTTTGCCTGGCTGAGATCGCCCGTCAGCAGCGCATAGGGCACCCGAAATCCCGAGGCGATGATATGCAACTGCACCCGGTGCCATTCGTAAACGCCGCCAGACCCTGCGGGCTGGTTGAACTTGATGTCCGTCGCGCCCTTCGCATAGGCGATCATTCCGGGTTCGAACTGCTCGACCTTGGTGCCGTCATCCCGTGTAACAACGGGGGCCACGCTTCCGGTTTCGTCATCGGCATTCAGCAGCATACCAACGAGGCAGGCTTCGGTCTTCTTGCGCGCCAGTTCCGCAACCTGCCAGTCGTCGATTTCGCGCAGGCTGCGGATCACCGGCGCGCCCCACGGCACGCCGCGATTCTGCAGCCGCTGCCGCTCGAACATATGGATCACCTGATCGGCAGGCACCCGGACCGACTCCATACGGTTTCCGACGCCGCGCAAGATATCCCCGGGGTGATCCTGATAGAGCCAGAAGGCGGCGCGGCGGCCATCAGCGTCATATTCGATGCCCTGCACGATTCGGCGGTTTCCGACAGACTGCATCTTCGCGTCATCGAGGTGATCTGCCTCGCGCAACTGAATGCGCAACGGCACCCGCCGGCCTTGGGCTTTGCCCCCAAGCCGCTGCAACGCCAGCGCCTCGCCGCCCTCAACCATCTGCCGCGCGGCCAATGCCGTCAGCCCGTGAAAATCGGTGTGGCCGTCGAAATCGGCATGCGCGGACCAATCCGCCCACAGCGTATCAACCCAACGGTTCAGCGCCGGATCCGATGACGCGGCCCGCGGCCGGATCCCCGCGCCAACCAGCGATGACACGAGCACCTGCACGGCCGCCGCAGCAATCGGGTTGTTGCGCACAAGATCACGCATGCGGGCCCTGAGTAGCGGCCCGCCTTTGGCGATTTCGGAATCCGCCGACGCGTTGGTTGCGCGCCAGCCGTCTGCACCACGCCCTCGGCCCGCGCCATAGTAGTCTCGCTGCTCCAGCATGAGCTCTTCAAGCCTGCTGATCGCCAGCCGCGATGCCATCCGCTGCGCCGCCCATCTCGGAGCGACCGTGGCGATCACCTTGGTGATCAGTCCGGCACCGGTTTTCTGCGCCATCATTCGCCCCTGCTGAAAGTTGCAAACCGCGCGACCGGGCGCGATGTGCCAGCGACAGCCGAGATTTCCGCCTCGATCACGCGCATGCGGCTCAGCAGGTCTGCAGCATTTCCGTAGGTCACGGTCCTGCCGTCATAGGAAACGCTCAGCGTTCCGGCGGCATAGGCTCGCTTCAGCGCGTCAAGCTCTGTTTGCGTGAAAGCCATCAGAACCAATCTCCATCATGTTTGCCGAACCATCCGTTCCGCCGCGCGGGTGCAGGCGGCGCCGTGTTTGGGTGTGCGGCCTTTTGCTTTGGCACCATCGGCACTGTCGCGTCAAAAAGGTCGGCCTGCGTCTCTGGCGGGGTTATCCCCCGCTCCGCGTCAAGCGCGTCCCACTGTCCCTCCGTCATCGACGCCCAACCTTTGCGGCGCGCTGCCGCTTCGGCATAGAGCATCGTATCCAGCGCCTCGTTGCGCCGCCCCGGTTCGGCCAACTGCCACGAGCTGGTCACCACGCCGCTGCGCGACCGGTTCAAGACCCGCACTTCCGCTGTCACCATCCGGTAGTATTCATCCCCCAGCTCGCGGGCAAAGGCAGTAAAGCCGCGCTCCGCCGGGTCTGCCTTGGCCAGCCAGCCGTAGAAGTCTGCCTTGAGCTGCGACACGTTCAGCATGAACGCGCGCCGCTGCGCTTTCTTCGCCCTGCCGTCATTGCGGCGCTCGAACCGCTGCGGCATCATCACCGGGCCGGTCGCCGTCGATGCGCCCTTGACCAGAATCACTTTTGACCACGGATGGCGCTTGCCCCAGGACCAGACCTCTTCGGTCCAGTTGCCGCTGTCGATCGCCAGCATGTCGATCGGCAAGCGCAGCCCCAGCTCGGTGCGCCAGGTGCCGCGCAGCAGCGCGTCCAGCGCATCGCGCCCCGCCTGGTCGCTGATCGAATGCGGGATCACAATGTAATCCACCACCCAACGGCGGAAGTTCCGCCCGAACGCCACCAGTTGCACTTCGAGGCGGTCCTGCTGGCAGTCCACCCCAGCCGCCAAGATCACACCGCAGGCGGGCAGCACCCCGCGCGGCAGCGCCCGCGCCTCGTCATCCTCGGCCCGGTCGCGCAGCGCGGTCCAGTCCGGCCCCTTGCTCGCCTGCTCATAGGGCAGCCCGAGCACGTCATTCCAGAAGGTCTGCTCGGTCTCCGCCTCGACCGGCCTTTTCGTCGCCGTGTCGCTGCCGGTTGCGGCATGGCTCCAGCCCATCACCTGGGCATACTCGACCGCAATCGATGCCCAGTCGCGCTGAGGTGCATAGGCCCGCCACAGATGAAAACCGGGATGATCACCGCGTGGGTTCTGCGCCACCCAGCGCCCGGCCGCCACCATCCGTTCTTTGTCGCCGTGCTCGATGTCGCAGCCGCAGGTCTCGCAGCCAAAGTGCGCCGCCGCCAGACGCTCCGGGTCGATTCGCGCCCGGAAGTTCTCCCACGTCAGCGGGGCCATATTGCCGCAGTGCGGGCATGGCACATGGTAGTAGCGCTGGTCGCTGCGCGCGAACGCCCGCGTGATCCGGCAGGTGTCACTGATCATCGCGGTCGAGACCCGCAGGATCTTCGCATCCTCAAAGGCAGAGGCCCGGCTCACCGCCAGCGCTTCCGGGTCGCCTTTATCGGTCATCTCGTATTTCGCGAGGTCATCCATGATCACCAGCCGCCGGGTGGTGCCGGTCAGGTCCGAGGGCGACCCCGCACTCGCCACTTTCAGCGACCCGGTGCGCGCCAGTGTCTCCTGGTTGAACTTGCTGTCCTTGTTGTCGCCGTTTGCCCCAGTGCCAAAGATCGCCCGCAGCCCCGGCGCTTGCCGCCGCATCGGTAGCCATTTGTTGTCCACCCACTCCATCGCCGAGGCTTGGGTCGGGTGCACCACCAGACTGTCGAGGGCGGTGTACTCGTGCCACGCCCCCAGCGTCGGCTGGATGATCGAGGCAGTCTTGCCCCACTGCGCCGAGCCCCGGATCGTCACCTCCCGTGCCGGGTGTTCCGGCGACAGCACCGCGTGAATCTCGCGCAGAAACGGAAACCGCGCGATCGCAAACGGCCCCGGCATCGGACTGCGCTCGTCAAACACGATGTTCTGCTCGCACCAGCGCGTGATGTCCGGCGGCGGTGGCGGCAGCAGGGCGGCGGCGATGGCCCGCGCCACCACCGCATGCGCGGGTGCCAGAAACCCCATCTCAGATATCCTCCGCCCGCTCAGCCGCGGTCAGCGCCGCCAACCCCGCCTGCGCGCCGATCTGATCCGACCGGCCTTGGCGATGGCTGCGCCAGGTCTCGACCAAAATCTGCCGCGCCGTCTTGAAATCCACCTTCAGCGTGTCGGCCACCCGCCGCGCGCCGTCGCGCAGCACCGTCTCGAACTCGGCAATCTCCTGCGCCATCAACTTCGCGATCTGGCGTTCGACTTCGCCAGCGAGCAGATAGCTGCCCTCGGCCTCGGCGTTTTGGCGGCGGAGCTTGCGCGCTTCTTCTTCGGCCTTCTGGGTGCGCGCCAACTCATAGCGATCCGGGTCATTGCTCAGCAGCTCGCCGCTTTCGGCCTGCTGGGGCCGCGCGGCAGGCCGGGCTGGATTTGGCCCAGGCTCTGCTGCCTGCATTGCAGTCAGCGCCCGCCGCGTCTCGGCCCCATTGCCCAGCATCTGCGCCGCATCCAGCCGCCGCCCCAACGCCACGGCCACCGCTGCCCGGTCGAACCGGCGCGCCCGGCCCTCGCCGCTGTAGCACCCGGTCAGCTTGCCTTCGCTGACATATTGGCTAATCCGGGCCCGCGACAGGCCCAGCTCACCCGCCAGTTGCGCGCCCGTCAACATCCGTTAAGCCCTTTCGTTCAGTATCCGGCCATTCCGGTAAGTTATATTGTTAAGGCTTATCAACCCGTTAAGCCGTGAAAACGCACCGACCCTAGCGCCC
>Ga0210037_1002309_pt1 | contig 10136 bp, 10 predicted proteins | sample CryGey08umfilter_3_FD_185451 | JGI IMG/M metagenome (GOLD analysis project Ga0210037, IMG submission 185451) | Groundwater microbial communities from aquifer in Utah, USA - Crystal Geyser 4/9/14 0.8 um filter (SPAdes) (version 3) | ecosystem: Environmental > Aquatic > Deep subsurface >...
TGCCAAGGGCTATGCAGCCATCAGGCAGCTAGAAACCGTTTTACGCGAATCCCAAGCCTGGGAAGATGAACTCTCCCGAGTTCAGTCAGACATAAAGGCCCTCAACAACAAGAGCGCTTTGCTCGGCAAGCGAATACAAGATGAGCTCTTAGGGGTTATTAAATCTCTCGATATAAAAGATGCGAGCGAAGCTCAAAAACTCATTGCGATGGCAAGGCCAGACCCCATACTTTCCGAAGAGCTTGAGGAGACCATTCAAAAGTCCAAGGCTCTTAAGGAATATGATCGCGAGCTGTCCGTGCTCATAAAGGGGTTGTCCGAGTCGAAAGAAAAGCTACAAGCCTCCGTTTCTGCCGCCGCAGGGAAGCCCGCTGAAGGAGAGACACCTCCCACTGATTCGGCTGCGATCACGAAGACAATTTCGGAGCTTCGGAAGAAGCTGGACAAGAAGTCAGAAAGTCAGTCAGAACTCCTTGCTCTAACGAATGAATGGGTAGCGATGTTAAGCAAACGCGAGCCCAGCCTTCGCAGCGCGATGCTGTCATATGGGATTTCCGTTGCCGGAGCGACATGCGTTGGCTCTGCGAACCAAGAAATTGAGGATGCTAGTTTTGATTGGGTTATAGTTGACGAAGCCGCAAAGGCAAACCCGGGTGAGCTTCTCCTCCCCCTTATAAAAGGAAAACGATTTGTTCTTGTGGGCGACCAGCACCAGCTCCCCCCCTTCATCCACCTGGCAACGCGAGAAGAAATTAGAAAGCAGCTCTCAAAGAGGTACTCCCCCGAGGCCCTTGAAAAAGAGCTCGATGGAAGCCTATTTGAACAGCTTTATTCCGACCTCCCGAGCTCAAATAAAACGATGCTCTTTGAACAATTTAGAATGTGCCGTCCCATCGGCAAATTGATCTCCGACCTGTTCTACGGTTCTAAGCTCGACAATTCGTTTGCGCCACATGCTGAGACCATCGAACCCCTTAAGAAGTCCATTGTGTGGGTGGATACTAACGGACTCCCAACCCGCCAAGAACGCAGGATCTTCCCTGGATACAAGAACGAATTTGAAGTTGACCTTTGCCTAAAACTACTTGCCACGATTCGCAATGATCAACCCTCTGCCCGGATAGCTGTCTTGACAGGATACCGCGGGCAAGAGAGTCTACTCAATGATCGCGTATCACTATCAAAGATTTCCGCAGAAGTTCATACTGTCGATAATTACCAAGGCCGGCAAGCAGAGATCGTTATTTATTCGTGCGTCCGCTCCAATGAGCAGAAGAGTATCGGCTTTCTGCAAGACATCCGAAGGCTTACCGTCGCGCTTTCTCGGGCGGAAAAACAGCTGATTATTGTGGGCGACTCTTCTACTGTAGTGAAGGCGCGGACACGAAAAAAGAATCTCTTCGCTGAGGTCTTTACCTACATAAAGTCGAATCCGAGCACGGCAGAAATCATCCCTGCGCAACAGATTTTGGCATGACTACAGATCCCTACCTAACTGAGCTCGATGAACTCGCCAGACAGCATCAAAAGGATGGGGTGTCCGGGGCTTACATCGGTCTAATCCCAATTTATCGCCTGACGCTAAACGTTCGCCTTCGATATGTAAAGACTCTTGACCCCATATCAGAATATTGCATGAAGTTTATTGCTGCCGGCGCGAAATCCCAAGAGGATGTGCAAAAGCACATGGGTATAAATGACGCGATGCGAGAACGACTTTTTGATTTCCTCCTTGACCAGCGCTGGCTTCAACCAATCCCTCATACGCCTTCACAACTTACTCTCACCGCACTAGGTCAATCTGTTTTAGAAAGCCAGACCTATGCCGCTATTTCAAACCGCCGCGAGAGTTTTGAAATCGATCCGATTACCCTCGAGGCAAAATCTCACTCCAAAGACACGTTTTGGGATTCAAGCAAGGTGGAACGAGTTGATCGAAGACTCACGATTTTCCCTGAAGTCGAATTCACTCCTGATGCAGATACACTCAATACGACAGAAATAAGGGCGGCTCTGCTCGCCTCACTCAATGGAATAGTCCCGAAAGAAGAGCGATTAAACTCCCGACTATTCCACGCCCCCGTATATGATTCGATCGACATAAATGCCGTTCTGGACTCTAAGTGTTTTTTCAAACCTGTCCCAATTTTCTGCATTGATAATCCCGAAGGCAATGAGGCCGAACTGCGGGTGTGCACAGACTGGGCAAACCTCGCGCCCTCGCCCTCCCACACAAGCGCACTCATCGCATCGATCCGCAAGGGAACATCTTCCTTCCCTGTTGAGGTTCCTCCCAAGGAGACCACCTCGCATCTGGTTGACCCAAAAGCAGTCGCAAAAATTAAAGAGGTAAACGAGGAAGTCGCCTCCAAGCTAACCGAGGCAGCCGCGAGCCTAAACAACTTGAAGAACCAGAAACGGAGACTTCAGGATAACTCGCCCTCAAGGCATCGCCAGACAACCATTGCCGGCCAATTCCAATCGCGACTACATGACAAGATTGCCCAACAGGAAGCGGAGATATCTAATCTCAAGAAACAACTACGGAATCAAATACAAATCCGAGACGACCTATTTGAAATCATCACCAATGCTGAACATCGAAAGCTCATGCTCGATGCTTTTCGCACAGCGACTTCACAGATCATCTTGGTTACGCCTTGGCTAAAGCGGAATGCCATCACAGAAGAAGTCGTCAGAGAAATGAGAAAGGCATTAAGCCGAGGGGTAAAAATTTTCGTCGGCTATGGGTACGATGAGAGAGATGATACTGCCACCCAAGAAGCAATTTCCTACATGAATAGCCTCCTTAAGCTGGGGTTGAAGCTGCGAAAAATGTCTAGCACCCATGAAAAGATCTTGATTTGCGATACAAGGTTCGTAGTGATAACCAGCTATAACTGGCTCTCCTTTCGACAATGGAAGGGGCACGCCATTCGGCGGGAAATCGGACTTATCTGCAAGCTCAAAGGAGCCGTGCAGACATATATTGACGAACTGCTACCCCGCTTCCAAACATCGGCCTAATCCTTTCACGATCATTGCTGCAGCTGTATTCTCTTAATCTTCACCTCAGATGCAGTAGGCTCTTCTCCTGCCACTCACCGGGACTCTTTGCGAGGTGCCCCGGGATATTGGATAGGTTCTCAGGTGAGAATTCCAGGGTGCATGCCGCATTAACCTGAAGTTCCAGCACGATTTTCAATAGATCTTCTTATAATTTCGGACGATCCATGAAAAATCGATTGCGTCGTTCTGTCTACACCGCGATCTTTTCCAGCAACTCGTAGGCGCGCCGCTGCTTTGCGTCCGGCGTGGTGAGCACCTCGAAGGTCGGCGCGCCGGGACCCATGCTCCGTACGCGGCACAGGTTGCGCACGATCTGGCTCAGCCGGGCAAGAAGCGTCTGGAAGCTGTGGACCTCGCTGCCATCACTCAGAACCTTCGAATGGACCTTGCGCAGCGCCGCCGCCGAGCGCTTGGCCGGCGCCACCGCATCGCGGGTATTCTTCGCCTCCTGATCTTCATCGCAGAATAAAATTTCCCGCCACGCTTCGCGCATGTGCCACTCCACATAGTAGGCCAGCATGCACAGGAAGATATGCGCTCGGACCCGGTCCTCGGTGCGATGGCGGATCGGGCGGGTCTTGAGGTCGATGGTCTTGAGCGAACGGTAGGCCTGCTCGACGAGCGTGAGCTTCTTGTAGTGCCGCACCGCGTCTTCCGCGGATGCCTGCTTCTTATCCAAGCTCGTGCGGATCACGTAAAACCCATCGAGCGCGGTTTCAGCCGCCACCTTCTCCTCGTCGATGTGGAATTCAAAGAAGCCGTCCCGGATGTTCAGCACGACATGCTTGGACATCTTGTACTTATTGATGATCTTGCCGACGGCCACACCGATTTCGTCTGCACCCTTGCCCTTGAGTTTTCCCCGCGCGACCATGGTCTGGATTTTCTTCAGCTCCAGCTTTGTCGCCTCGAGCAGGGATTGGCGCTTGTGGCCGCGCAGCTTGCGAAGCTCCGGGTTCAGGCAGGCGACCAAACGCTCGCCCGGATAGTCGGGGTGCGTGATCTCGAAGAGGTTGCGCTTGTCGAACAACTCCATCTGCACGGTTTTGTCTTCGACGAGTTTTTTGATCCCCGCGGGCTTGAGCGCCGCGATCCAGTCCACGCCATCGATCGTTTTGAGCTCGTCGATCTGCGTCTGCGTGATCATGCCTCGGTCGCCGACGATCACCATCGTTTTGATGCCGAAGTCCTCTTTGACTTTCCGGACCTGCGGTATCAGCGTTTTCGGATCGCCCGTGTTCCCCTTAAACACCGAGACGGCGACGGGGCGGCCGCGTTCGTCGGTCAGCAGGCCCCAGTTGACCTGAAGCGTACCCTTCTTCCCATCCCTGCTTTTGCCCAGCGCGGCCAGGGGGCAGGTGACGCCCTCGAAGTAGCTTGAGGTCAAGTCGAACAGGACTAAGCCTCCCTCCGTCAAATGTCTGGCGGCGAGTTTTTTCTCGATGTGCGGCTGGCGCTTCAGCAGCCAGTCCATTGCGTCGTAGAGATCATCCTCGTCGGCGTCGGCTAGCCCGAGTTCCGCAGGTAGCGTCGTTGTGTGCCACCGGCGCGTTGTGGCGAGCTTGCTGTCCGGCTCAAGGATGCGGGCCGCGACCATGCCCAGGACCAGGTCCCGCTCGCGCGAGCGCGTCGAGGCGATGATCTCCTCGAAGCCGAGGCGCTTCATCGCCCGCAGGACTGCGTCGACATGGCCGTGATGCCAGGAGGAAGTGACTTCGAAGCGATCCTCTGCGGCCGTCAGATTTTCGTTGTGAAGGACGCGCCGCAGCAAATCCACTTTTGCACTCGGCCATTGGGTGAGGTTGGCCAAGGTTCTCTGCTTGACCTTCCCATTTTCTCTGAAGCCCTCCCGCAAGAGAATGGCTGGAGGGGAACCACGATTGGGTATCTTGGCGATGTACATGTCAACTATATAGCTGATTCCAGTGGCGCTTGTCAAGCGCAAAATCTAGCCGGATGGATAGCTTGCGGGGCGCCGTTTTATTGATGCTCGACTTATTACGACGATGTTACGCCGAGGTCGGTTTTGCGGCGACTCGGGGCCCAGGAGGGTCGCCCTGCCGGGCCGGCTTTGCGTGCGGGCATTATACATGTCAACTGTAGTCGCGCGCAAATGATGGGATTGTCTCTATCCTGAAACGACTTATCGGGAAAACCGGGGCGGGAACTTAGGTCTAGTCATCCCAATGCATGCTCGCGATGTTCCCGTGGCTATTATTCTCAACAATCTGCGTACTGCGGGGATCAGCCGCGAAGATTACCTCCGCGTGTTGAGCCGATCCTAGGCGGAGAAAGATGCTTGGGACCTTGGATCTCCGGCCCTTAGACCCTTCGGCCATTTCGTATACTATAGAATCATCAGGGGAACGCTAAAGGTGCCTCAGCCCGTATGACAAATTCCGAAGCCGAAAAATGGGCGCTGGACGAAACCAGGCGTCTGACTCTGGAAATCCTTCGGGGGCAGCCGGTGCGGGTCTGGCTGTTCGGCTCGCGCGCTACAGGCCAGGCCCGGCCGTTCTCGGATATAGACCTTGCGCTGCAAGCGGATCCCGGTCCGATGGATCGTGCCCTGCTGGCCCGCCTGTCGGAAGCGCTGGAGGAAAGCTGCATACCTTTCAAGGTGGATATAGTGAATATGAACACGGCCGACCCGGCGGTCCGCGCCGGCATTGAGCGGGAGGGCCAGTTATGGACAGACTGACGACGCGCCTCAATGAAGCGCAGAAAGCGTGCGGAACTTTCCTGGAAGCTCTGGCCGTAAAAAATCCAAACCCGCTTGAGCGTGACGGCACCATACAGCGGTTTGAGTACACCTGATCTTTACCCAACTGGACAAGCATTCCGCCCTGCTGGCCGATAAAATACGCCGCATAAGCGAGAAAGCGGGAAAGAATCGATGACGACCCCCGTCACCCTCGACAGGCACGCCAAGCAGCTCAAAGAACACGCCTCCCGCCCAGACACGCTGGATGCCTCGGCCTTAGCCCTGGTGCCCTCCATCGTCCCATGTTACACTAACACCAATGACCCTGGAAGCACAGGAATTACTCCAGCAGGCTTTGCAGCTCCACCCGGTGGAACGCGCTGAGTTGATCGAAGCCCTATTTCGGAGTTTCGAGACGCCGGCAGACGCGGTTTGCGACGCCGCATGGGCCAAGGAGGCTGAAAGCCGGATCGATGCCCATGAGGCCGGCCAGATCGCCTCAACCGGCTCCGACGAGGTTATTGCGCGCACTGTGCCTGGGATCTTGGACCCTTCCCATACGGGCGGGGGCCTGGTATCATGAAGGGATGAAAGGGAAAGCCTCCGCTCCCGCGTCCAAGACCGACATGGTCGGCGTCAAAACCGAGCTCAAAGACGATATCCAACGACTCATCTCAGCGATCGCCAATCTCGAAAGCAGGATGATAAAATCGCTGGAAGTGATGCAGGCCCGCTCGGACGCGCAGCATGATCAAATAATGCGGTCCCTCAACTTAGCCATGGAAAAATGGGAAGACATTATCCGTAAGCGGAACGGGTCGGCTAAATCAGCTTCAGAAAATCCTGGAGTTCCAGCTTTGCGCCGCGCAGGATCGCCATCAACGTCCCTGGCTTGACCCGGTGCCCTTTATGGATTGGCACAGTGCACCTCCTTGAGGGGTCGCTTTTATGCCTCATCAGCGCGTGAGACCCTTTCTGGCGGGCCACAAAAAAATCGGCGCGCTCCAAAGCGCGCCGAACACGATCTCCGGAAATTTGCGGCAGGCGGCTCAAGCGGTAAATTCCACTTCTTTGATCAGCAGGCGGGATTCTTTCGGCAACGGCAGGCCGTCTTCTTTGAGACTCTCCGCGTAAAGTTCGATGGCTTCGCGAATATTGGCTAGCGCCTCGCTCTGAGTCTCTCCCTGACTGGCGCAGCCGGGCAACGCGGGGACATAGACCGAATAGCCGCCATCTTTCTCCTTTTCTAGGACTACTTTCAATTTGGAGGTCATTTTGGGCTCTCAGGAGAGTATAACAGCCACCCTCTGTGGTTTCAAGGCAAATTGGGAGGAGCGGCAGCGCCGCCCTCAACTCATGCACTCATGCATCTCCGGCACCGGGGAGGAGGGGGGATTTGCCAAAATCAGCGGCAGGCATGATCGCGAGTTTTAAACGGCTTCCTGAAGTTCTGCTTTTTGCAATCGTCTGCTTCGGCCCGCTCGCCGACAGAGAAGCGATTCGACTTGACGGACTGTCTTTTATAGGCTACACTTGCAATGGGCGGCACGCGTTCGCGGAAGTGTAGAATTGTCCACTATCTCGCCGAGGGGCGGGATTTGTTCGGGGAGTGGCTCGACGGCCTCAAGGACATCGCCGGACGCGCGGCCGTCCTCAAGCGCATCGATCGGCTCGAGGACGGCAATCCCGGGGATCACCGCCCCGTAGGCGGAGGAGTTTTCGAACTCCGAATCCACCATGGGCCGGGGTATCGCGCCTACTACGGCGTAGACGGCGTAAAGATGGTGCTGTTGCTCTGCGGCGGAGACAAGAAGACGCAGAAGAAGGATATTCGACGGGCCCGCGAGTTCTGGAACAAGCACCGGAGGCTGAAATGAGCAGAACGATCTCTCATCGTCAATACCTGAAGAAGCTGCTCGCCGACCCCCGGGAAGCCGCAGCCTACCTCAACGCCGTAGCCGAGGACGGAGACATCGAGCCCCTCCTCAAGGCTCTGCGCAATGTCGTTGACGCGCAGGGCGGCGTCGGCGCGCTGGCGAAGAAGACCAAAATGAGCCGCACCACCCTCTACAGGACGCTTTCCGCCGCCGGCAATCCTGAAGTCAAGACCTTGGAGTCGATCCTCGCCGTCTACGGCATCCGCATCAGCTTCCTCCCGATCCGATCGTCCGGACTACCTCGCCGGCGATACGCGCAATCCCAATCCTCCCACATACACTTCGGAACCCGCTGAACTCTCGTAGGCCCAACAGCCTGCTCACACCCTCTAGCCCCGGGACCTTGGACCCTTCCCAGACGGGCTGGGGTCTGGTATCATGAAGGGATGAAAGGGAAAGCCTCCGCTCCCGCGTCCAAGGCCGATGTGGCCGCGGTAAAGGCCGACCTAGCCGCCGTCAAGACCGAGCTCAAAGGCGACATTTATCGCCTCGCCACAGCGATGGGCACGCTCGAAAGCAAGATGATGCAATCGATGGAAGCCATGCAGACCCGCTCAGACGCGAAGCATGATAGAACGCTGCAGGCCATCGACTCATTTTTAGGCAAGCTGGAGACCTACGACCGCAAGTCCGCAACGACCCCCGTCACCCTCGACAGGCACGCCAAGCAGCTCAAAGAACACGCCTCCCGCCTGGACAAGCTGGAAGCCTCGGCCTGAGCCCTGGCGCCCCATAGCGCGGCGCCGCCCGCAACTCATGCACTCATGCATCTCCGGCACCGGGGAGGAGGGGGGATTTGCTATAATTAGGCGTTGGATTTGCAACGGGAGTTGTTCTCATGGCTGAAGTGGAAGCGGTTGAAGCGGACATCGATTTACGCAAATATTTAGACATTCTGCTGCGCCGCCGCTGGATTATTCTGGCCGCGGCGGTCGTCTGCGTGCTCTCTACCGCGCTCTATGTCTACACGGCCACGCCGGTGTACCAGGCCAAGAGCATGCTCCTCATCGAGAAGGCCCGGGAAGGGGCCGCGCGCTTCTCCGAGAACGCCGTCGTCGAGAACACCCAGGACGACTACTACCAGACCCAGTACATGCTGCTCAAGAGCGACTCGCTTTTGCAGCAGGTCTACGACGGGCTTAAGTTGGCGCAGGTGGAGCAATTTCAGCAGCCGCGCGGTCTTGAGAAGCTAAAGGACGCGGTGAACATCGCGCCGGTGCGCCGCTCGCGTCTGCTCCATGTGGAAGTGGAGTCTCCGGACCGCGCTTTGGCCGCTCGCATCGCCAACGCCCTGTCGGAGGCCTTCGTCAAGCAGAACCTGGAGAACCAGCTCTTTATCTCGAAGGACATTTTGGCCGCGATGGCGTTGGACTCCAACACCGTCGAGGGCCGCCGCCAGCAGGAGAGCCTGCCGGCCGTGGTCAATAGCCCGCTGATTCAGCAGCTGAAGACGGATTACATCAAGCTCCGCAGCCAGGCGGCCCATTTGGCCAACCGCTACACGGAGAAGCACCCGGAGCGCTTGGCGGTGGAAGCGAACCTCCTCTCGCTGACGAACCAGATTCGCGTGGAAACGGATAAGATCGTCGCGGCGCTGAAGACGGATCTGTCGGGGCAGTTGAAGGGCAACAATGTGCGGATTGTCGATTTGGCGAAGGTTCCGGATTTTCCGTTCAAGCCGCGGAAGATGCGGGCGCTGCTTGCGTCGTCGATCGGCGGCGTGATGCTGGGGTTTTTGCTGGCGTTGTTGGTGGAGACCTTGGATCAGACGATACGCACGCAAGAGGATGTGGAGCAGAAATTGCGCCAGCCGTTTTTGGGCATGATTCCCTTTTTGGAAATTCCGAAGAAGGATGCGGTGTATGCGCCGCTGATGGCGCAGGGGCCTTCTCTTACGGGAGAGGCGTTTCGGAATTTGCGCACGATGGCGGATTTCGCGCATGTGGCGGATAGCGATAAGAGTTTCTTGGTGACCAGTTCCGTGCAAGAAGAGGGGAAGACCTATGTGGCCTCCAATTTGGCGGTGTCCTTCGCGCAGTTGGGGGAGAAGGTTTTAATCATCGACGGGGATTTGCGCCGTCCGCAGATGCATAAGAATTTTTCGCTTTCTACGGAACGTGGGTTGAGCAACTTTTTGGCGGCGGGTCAGGGGGTGGAGGAGTTGGCTTCCTTGGTTGTTTCCTCCGATGTTCCGGGGCTTTGGGTGTTGCCTTGCGGGACGCGGCCGCCGAATCCGTCGGAGTTGTTGAATACGCCGCGCTTGAGCGCGTTGTTGGCTTGGGCGAAGCAGAATTACGATCGGGTGGTGGTGGATTGTACGCCGATGTTTCCGATCCATGATACGTTGTTGTGGGGGCGGCATATTCGGACGGCGGTTTTTGTGGTGCGGTATGGGAGGACGCGGGTGCCGTTGATCGGGGATGCTG
>Ga0210037_1002316_pt1 | contig 10105 bp, 8 predicted proteins | sample CryGey08umfilter_3_FD_185451 | JGI IMG/M metagenome (GOLD analysis project Ga0210037, IMG submission 185451) | Groundwater microbial communities from aquifer in Utah, USA - Crystal Geyser 4/9/14 0.8 um filter (SPAdes) (version 3) | ecosystem: Environmental > Aquatic > Deep subsurface >...
TGCCTGATAACGCTTGGTCAAACGGCGCACTTGGCGGGTAGTGATACCCATACGCTTCGACGCTTCTTGCTGGCTGATTTTGTGCTCTTTCAACAGTTCCAATATCTGTGCCCGGTTCGCTTCTTTTTGACTCATGAGGTTGTCCATTTTTAAAATATCCGCCGCTGTCTTTGACGGGGGGGGAGTTTAATCAACAGCGGACATTTCTACTTGGGAGAAACCGGACATTACTACTTGGGGCTAACAATTTTTGCAACTCGGCATTGCTTATGTGTCTTGAAAGGGTAAAATGCGCCCACGGAATCAGATGGACTTGGTTTGAATGTTTTAATCGTTTAATTATAAATAAGGAAAATCATGAAAAAAAGTACATTGACTATCGCTTTGGCCGCCGCGCTGTTAAGCATGTCGGCAGCACAGGCAAGCGAATTTGCAGGTGGTTTCTTAGGCTTGAAGGCTGGGCAGAATCGTTCGGATAGAACTTCTGTGGCAGCCAAGAACGCGACTACTTACGGCTTTGAAGGGGGTTACAACTGGGATGTGAATAGCTTCCTGTTGGGCGTGGGTGGTTTCGCCGATTACAATCAAAAAGCGACTCACGCTACTGCCATTCCTGGCACGTTTGCAAATTATGGTACTGATGCTTACGGCTTGGATGCCAAGCTGGGATTGCCTTTGGGTAATTGGCTGCCTTATGCCAAGCTGGGATATGGGTCTATGCGCGGGACGGGTGTAAGTTTGCAAGGTTCAGCTAACGGTGCGCATGTTGGTCTTGGGGTAGAGTACAAATTTGCGTCTCATTGGAGCGTGGCGGGTGAATATACCAATATGTCCAGTTCGTCTAATGGCATCAGGGTAAATAACGACAATTTTACTGTTGGCCTTAATTACTACTTTAATGAGCCATCTGTTGCGGCGGCTCCGGCGGTTGCGGCAGTTGCTGTTGCACAAGCTGAGCCGGTAGCGGCTCCGGTAGCGGCTCCTGAAGTTTCTGATACCTGGAAGACTCTGTTGTCCGATAAGCCAGTAACACTGAAGGGTACTAATTTTGATTTTGACTCCGCAAAATTGCGTCCTGCAGCTGACGGCAAGTTGAAAGAAGTAGCTGAATTTGCTGCAACTTATCAGGATGCCAAGCTGGATGTTTCCGGTCATACCGATAGCACAGGGAGTGATGCTTACAACCAGAAACTGTCTGAACGTCGTGCCAATGCGGTCAAGGCTGATCTGGTCAAGAGAGGCGTGGCATCTGACCGTATCGTTACTGAAGGTTATGGTGAAGCCAAGCCAGTTGCAAGCAACAAGACCAAGGCTGGCCGTGCTGAAAACCGTCGCGTAGAAATTCGCTCGGTTATCAAAGAAGAAACAAAAGTACGTGTGATCCAGTAATAGTTACAAGTTTAAAAAAACGGGCTGATAACAGCCCGTTTTTTTTTGCTAAAAATTACCGCTTAATCGAGCTATTCTTCTGAAGATTGCATTACATTGTAAAATTGCATATTTCACTTTTGCCGAGGAAATGGAATAAGATGCGCGTCCCTAATGTATTTCTGACTCGCTATGAAACTGGCAATCGCGCAAATCAATTGTGTACTGGGTGATCTGAAGGATAATTCTGCAAAGATTTTAGATTGCGCCTGCCGCGCAAAGCGGGGTGGTGCACAGTTGATGCTAACGCCGGAGTTGAGTCTGTGCGGCTATCCGCCGGAGGACTTGTTGCTGCGCAATGGTTTTTATCAGGCCTGTGCCGATGCATTAATCCTGCTGGCACAGCAAATTTCTGGCATTGCCGTCGTGGTTGGACATCCTCACGAAGTGGATGGCAAGCGCTATAACGCGGCATCCTTACTGCGTGATGGTCGTGTGGTGGCGACTTATCTCAAGCACTATCTGCCAAATTATGCGGTGTTCGACGAGGAACGCTATTTTGAATGCGGTAGCGAGCCTTGTGTGTTTGAATTGGCTGGTATTCAGTTTGGTTTGAATATTTGCGAGGATGTATGGGGTTCAAATGCCGCACTGCTCGCGCGCAATGCGGGGGCGCAAGTGCTGCTGGTGCTGAATGCCTCTCCCTATGCCATGCAAAAGCAGGAATCTCGTTACAGTACGGTTCGTCAGCGCATCGCGGAAACCGGTATGTCGGTCATCTACGCCAATATGGTCGGCGGACAGGATGAGCTGGTGTTTGATGGCGGTTCTTTTGCGATGGATTCTGCTGGCAGATTATCTGCACAAGTATCTGTTTTTAAAGAAGAAATAGCTTATTTTGAATTATCTGTTGCCGGGCATCCTGCGGGTGAAATCACTGCTCTGCCCGAATTGGAAGCGAGCGTTTATCAGGCGCTTTGTTTGGGGGTTAAGGATTACATTGGTAAAAACCGCTTTCCTGGCGTGCTGTTGGGCTTGTCGGGTGGCATAGATTCCGCTTTGACACTGGCGGTCGCAGTTGATGCGTTGGGCGCTGACAAGGTGCAGGCAGTGATGATGCCATCACCTTATACCGCGCAAATCAGTCTGGATGATTCCCGTGAAATGGTGAAGATACTGGGGGTGAAGTACGATGAATTCTCCATCGAACCCATCATGCAGGGTTATCTGGCGACACTCAAGGGCAGTTTTGCCGGGCGGGCGGAAGATACCACGGAGGAAAATTTGCAGGCGCGTACCCGGGGAAATCTCTTGATGGCGCTGTCGAACAAGTTCGGTTCGCTGGTGTTGACTACCGGTAACAAATCGGAAATGAGTGTGGGTTACGCCACGCTGTATGGCGATATGGCAGGTGGATTTTCGGTATTGAAAGATGTGGGTAAGTTGTTGGTTTATCGCCTGGCGCGTTATCGTAACAGTCTGGGTTATGTGATTCCTGAACGTATCATTACCCGCGCGCCGAGCGCTGAATTGCGTCCTGATCAGACGGATCAGGATAATTTGCCAGCTTATGAGGTACTCGATGCCATCATGGAATGTTATGTGGAGCAAAACCTCTCCGTGCTGCAGATTGTCAGCATGGGTTACGCTGAGGCGGATGTGCGGCGCGTGGTGCGTTTGATACAACTGAGTGAATATAAGCGTCGCCAATCGACGGTAGGCGTGCGTATCACCGAGCGGGCTTACGGAAAAGACTGGCGTTACCCAATTACGGTGCGGTATCAGGATAATTTCTGATTAAACGGGGTGCGCGCTGTGGGTGACGTTGAGGGGGGGCATATCCCGCTTGCAACGCTGTATTTTTTAGCGGGAATATTCGGGCGCGCTCAATAGTAATAGCGAAGTGGCGTACCGTTACTCAGGTATTTTGTCCTGTGCAGGGGCAGAATTAGATGGAATCAAATAAAACTGTGTTTCAGCAATTCCTTTTAATGGTAAGTATTGCTATAATCCGACCGGTTTTCAGATGGGCTTAGTGCCCGTTTTTTATTTGTGGGTCGCAATTATGGATGTAGTGAAGTTGGTTGAAAAAACGGTAAGTGGCCTGGGCTACGAACTGGTTGATCTGGAACGCTCTGGGCGCGGCTTGATGCGTGTGTTCATTGATAAGCCGGAAGGGATTGTCGTGGAAGATTGTCAGGTAGTCAGCAATCAATTGACCCGATTGTTTATGGTTGAGAATGTTGATTATGATCGCCTTGAGGTATCTTCGCCTGGTTTGGATAGGCCGCTCAAGAAAGAGGCCGATTTCGTTCGTTTTGTCGGTGAAAAGGCGCAAATCAAATTGCGTATGCCGATAGCGTCAAGAAAGAATTTTATTGGAATCATCGTTGCGGTAAACGAAGGTGTATTGCAGATGAATGTAGAGGGTGTCCAGTTTGAAATTGAATTGGCAAATGTGGACAAGGCGCGTTTAGTGCCCACTTTTTAGAATTTAATGCTCGTCGCTTACAGGCGAATAGTTATCCGGAGAATGGTATGAGTCGTGATGTTTTGTTGCTGGTAGATGCGTTATCTCGTGAAAAAAACGTTGATAAGGAAGTGGTGTTTTCGGCGCTGGAATCCGCGCTGGCTTCTGCAACCAAGAAGCAGTTTGAAGATGAGTCGGATGTGCGAGTTGAGATAGACCGCAATACTGGTGAGTTTGAATCATTCCGTCGCTGGGAAGTGATGGATGATGAGACTTTTGAAACGCCTGATTTGCATATCAAGCTGGAAGAGGCAAAAAAACGTGATGAAGGCGCTCAATTGGGCGGTTTTATCGAAGAGCCGTTGGAGTCCATTGATTTCGGGCGTATCGGTGCGCAAGCTGCCAAACAGGTAATTTTTCAGAAAATTCGTGACGCTGAACGTGAGCAGATACTCGCTGAATTTCTGGAGCGCAAGGATCACCTTGTTTCCGGTACAGTCAAGCGTTTGGAACGAGGTAATGCGATCGTGGAATTTGGCAAGATCGAGGCATTATTACCGCGTGAGCAGATGATTCCAAAAGAGAATATGCGCGTGGGTGATCGTATTCGGGCGTATCTATTGCGCGTTGATCGCACGGCGCGTGGTCCTCAGGTGATTTTGTCGCGTACTTCCAATGAGTTGTTGATTAAATTGTTTGAGTTGGAAGTTCCTGAAATTGAAGAAGAATTGTTGGAGATTCACGGTGCGGCGCGTGATCCTGGCTCGCGTGCAAAAATTGCGGTTGAGTCGCATGACTCACGGATAGATCCTATCGGTACCTGCGTCGGTATGCGCGGTTCTCGGGTACAAGGGGTTACTAACGAGCTGGCGGGTGAGCGGGTTGATATTATTTTGTGGTCTGAGAATCCTGCTACGTACGTTATCAATGCATTGGCACCTGCAGAAGTGAGTAGCATCATTGTGGATGAGGTTCGTCATAGCATGGACGTGGTCGTTGAAGAAGACAATCTGGCACAAGCGATTGGTCGCGGCGGTCAGAATGTTCGATTGGCCAGCGAAATGACTGGATGGAATCTCAATATCATGACGGTTGACCAGGCAAATGAGAAGCATGAAGAGGAGTTTGTCAAGACTCGCACCTTGTTGATGGGCAAGCTTGATGTAGACGAAGAAGTTGCTGATATTCTGGTGCAAGAAGGTTTTACTACAGTGGAAGAAGTTGCCTACGTACCGCTGGAAGAAATGCTGGAAATTGATTCGTTCGACGAGGAAACTATCAACGAGTTGCGTAGCCGTGCACGCAACGCCCTGTTGACGGCGGCTCTGGTTAATGAAGAGCAGGTCGAGCATGGTATCGGTGATCTGTTGAAGTTGGAAGGTATGGATGATGATCTGGCGCGGGATTTGGCTGCCAAGGGCGTGGTAACTCAAGAACAATTGGCTGATTTGGATGTGGCCGAGCTGATTGAGTTATCCGGTTTGGGCGAAAGTCGTGCCAATGCATTGATTATGGCGGCGCGTGCCCCCTGGTTTGCGTAACGCGAGTTTAAAAATGTAGTGATGATGTCTGGATGCGGGGTGCTGGTCGTGCAAATCTATTTTCATGGTTGATAGAGAAAGCGCGTGTCGTGCGATGCGGTGACTTATTGCTGCAGGAGGTTTTTAAGACTCTGTTGAGTTGGTTAAGGTTGTTTAAAGGATGGTAATGGGAAAATTAAACGTAGCACAATTTGCGGATGAGCTTAATCTGCCAGTAGGCTTGTTATTGGAGCAGTTGCAGGCGGCTGGTAGCAAGCAAGTGGATGCATCTGCCGAAGTGTCGGAAAAAGACAAGGCAATGTTGCTTGAACATTTGCGTCAGGCGCATGGCGTGGATCATTCCCCCAAAAAAATAACACTGACTCGACGCGAAACGACTGAAATTCAAAGTTCTGACCGATCCGGACGCGCGCGCACGATTCAGGTTGAGGTGCGTAAGCACCGCGTGGTTGCGCCAATCAAGCCGCTGGTGGTTGAGTCTCCCGTGGCTGCTGTCCAGTCAAGCGGGGTTGAACCGTTAAAGGTGTTGGGAGCAGTTGAGCTGGATGCGCGTGAGCAAGAGGCTAAATTGCAAGCTGCGTTGGCAGAACGCCAGGCGGCTGAGTTGCTTGCCAAACAAGATCGTAATAAGCGAAAAGCTGAAAAGTCAACTCGGGAAGTGTCTGCGATTGCAAAGGCTATAGCACCCGTGAAGGGTGTTCCTGGCGCTGTGGTGACAATAGTTGCTGAGAGTGTGTCGGGGGAAGGGATGCCTGCTCCGGTGTCTGTAACAGTTGTTGCGCCAGTTGGTGGAGAGACTACTTCTGCTGAAGTTGTGCATGCTGCCGACGTTCCGAAGAAATTAACCAAAACTGTTGCAAAAGATGTTTCTCAAGGCACTTTGCATAAACCTGCCTTGCGTCCAGGCGACAAGGTGACAAAGCCGAGTTGGAAGCCTAAAACTGTCACGAAGCCTGCCCCGGTGGTTCATGACGATAAAGCCAACAAAAAGCGCGCTGTTGCCAAAACGGCTGGTAAGGCTGGTAAGGAAGTTGCCTGGCAAGCGCCAGTTCGTTCACCCAAGTATGGCAAGCATACCAAGCATGCATCGCTTGAACCGAGTCATGCTTTCAACTTGCCTACCGAAACCGTAGTGCATGAAATTGCGGTTCCTGAAACGATCAATGTTGCAGAGCTATCGCAAAAGATGAGCGTCAAGGCGGTTGAAGTTATCAAGGTTTTGATGAAAATGGGCATGATGGTGACCATCAATCAAGTGCTCGATCAGGAAACCGCGATGATTGTAGTGGAAGAGATGGGGCACGTTGCCAAGGCTGCCAAGCTGGACGATCCCGATGCTTATTTGATGGCTGATGAAGAGCATCACGATGTGGTTTTAGAAAGTCGTGCGCCCGTTGTTACGGTTATGGGGCATGTGGATCACGGTAAGACTTCCTTGCTCGATTACATTCGCCGCACACGCGTAGTGTCCGGTGAAGCGGGTGGCATTACGCAACATATTGGTGCTTATCACGTCAATACGCCACGTGGAATGGTTACTTTCCTGGATACGCCAGGGCACGAGGCATTCACTGCCATGCGCGCACGGGGTGCCAAGGCAACCGACATTGTTATTTTGGTGGTTGCGGCTGATGATGGCGTAATGCCGCAAACTAAAGAAGCAATTGCTCATGCCCGTGAAGGTAAGGTGCCATTGGTGGTTGCCATTACCAAGGCAGATAAGGCTGATGCGAATATGGAGCGCGTCAAGCAGGAACTGGTTTCCGAAGGGGTGGTTCCTGAAGCTTGGGGCGGCGATGTGATGTTCGTTGAGGTCTCTTCCAAAACCGGTCAGGGTATTGATCAATTGCTTGAAACGGTGTTGTTGCAAGCAGAATTGCTGGAATTGAAAGCACCGCGTGCTTGTAATGCCAAAGGCTTGGTTATCGAGGCGCGTTTGGATAGGGGTAAGGGCGCAGTTGCGACTGTGCTCATCCAGTCGGGTACATTGAAACGCGGTGATGCGGTGCTGGTTGGTTCGGTGTTTGGTCGCGTACGCGCTATGCTGGACGAAAATGGCAAGACCGTCACCGAGGCCGGGCCGTCCATTCCTGTCGAGATTCAGGGGTTGTCCGATGTGCCTGATGCAGGTGAAATGTTAATGGTGTTGTCAGACGAAAAGCGTGCGCGGGAGATTGCCTTATTTCGTCAAGGAAAATATCGCGGCGATAAGTTGGCGCTGCAACAGGCAGCCAAACTGGAAAACATGTTTGACAATATGACTGAAGGCGAAGTCAGTACGCTCTCGTTGATCGTCAAGGCGGATGTGCAGGGTTCTGCAGAGGCGATTGCTCAAGCGTTGCTGAAGCTATCTACCGCAGAAGTTAAAGTTAATTTGATTCATTGTGGTGTCGGTTCGGTCAACGAGTCTGACATCAATCTGGCTTTAGCATCCAAGGCTATTTTGATCGGTTTCAATACCCGCACAGACGCGCCCGCACGCAAACTGGCCGAATCAACGGGCGTTGAAATTCATAACTACAGCATTATTTATGCGATGGTAGATGAAATTAAAATAGCCCTGTCCGGTATGTTGGCCCCTGAAAAGAAGGAAGTTGCCTTGGGCGTGGTTGAAGTGCGTCAAGTATTTATCGTTTCCAGGGTGGGTACGATTGCTGGCTGTATGGTTCTTGAGGGTATTGTCAAGCGCGGTTGCAAGGTGCGAGTGATGCGCGGGAAAACCATGATTCACGAAGGTGAACTGGATTCTCTGAAACGCTTTAAAGACGATGCGAAGGAAGTCAAAGCTAATTTTGAGTGTGGATTGTCAGTGAAGAATTTCAACGATCTGGAAGTCGGCGATAAGCTGGACGCATATGAAATCGTTGAGGTCGCTCGGACACTGTAATGGCGAACTTTGCGAGAACAGACCGCGTTGGACAGCAAATTCAACGTGAAATAGCCGAATTAGTGCGTCTTGAGCTTAATGATCCTCGCGTGCGCCTGGTGACAATTACTGGCGTTGAAGTGGCGGGTGATTATTCTCATGCCAAGATTTTTTTTACCAGGCTGGATGGTAAAAACGAAGAAGCCCAGCAGGGTTTGGATCGTGCTGCAGGTTTTTTGCGCAGTCAGTTGGCACGCAGTATCAAGCTGCGCATCATGCCGCAATTGCATTTTGTTTATGACGCTTCAGTTGAGCGTGGCAGCCATTTGTCGCAACTCATCGAGCAGGCGGTCGCCAGCGATGCTCGTTTGGAACAGGCGGTAGACAGCGATATTTACTTGGGACAGGCACGCGCCAGCGATATTCATTTTGATGAAGAGAAATAGTCGGCAGGTAACGCGAAATTGGCATGCACTGGATGGCGTGTTGTTGTTTGATAAGCCGCTGGAGCTCAGTTCAAATGCCGCGTTACAAAAGGTACGACGCTTGTTTCAGGCCGAGAAAGCTGGACATACAGGTACCTTGGATCCACTCGCAACGGGTTTGTTGCCGATTTGTTTTGGCGAGGCAACCAAGTTTTCAACCGCGTTACTGGATGCGGATAAGTCCTATACGGCTATGCTGCGGTTGGGGCAGACGACCACAACGGGAGATGCAGAGGGTTTGATCGTCAAACAGCGCCCGGTCACTTTTTTGATGTCTGACCTTGATGCTGTACTGGAAAGATTTCGTGGTGTAATCCAGCAGTTACCACCCATGCATAGTGCGCTCAAGCACCACGGGATGCCGCTTTACGAATATATCCGCAAAGGAATTACCATCGAGCGTGAGCTGCGCGAGGTGGTTATTCATGAATTGACGATGAATCGGTATTCCGGCCTTGAGATGGAAATAGCGGTGCGTTGCAGCAAGGGTACTTATGTGCGTACCTTGGCCGAAGATATCGGCGAGGCGCTGGGTTGCGGTGCACATTTAATTGCCCTGCGCCGTACCGCCATCGCGCATTTTTCCTTGGTGGCCGGTTACACGTTAACGCAATTAACTGAAATGACGGACATTGAGCGCCAGGCTTGCTTGTTGCAAGTAGATGATTTAATGCCTGATATACCTAAATTGCAGCTGGATGCGGCTCAGATTAAGCGTCTCGCGCAGGGGCAACGTTTAGGTTTGGATACCGGCTTGCCTGACGGCAAGATTGGACTGTATGGACCAGATGGTTTTATCGGGACGGGAGTGCAACAAGGTCGTCGCGTTGCGCCGGATAGATTACTGGCCAACGTCGCAAAACAGGCTGCAAAAATTAATTTGATGGAAAATATTGTTGAGCCGTAACCTTATTCGAGGTTACAATGCGAAACTTTTTTTAGGAGAGCAAAACCAATGGCAATTACCGCCGCGCAAAAAGCGCAAATTGTAACAGACTATCAACGTGCCCCGGCAGATACGGGATCCCCTGAGGTGCAAGTGGCTTTGATTACGGCACGTATTACTTACTTGACTGATCACTTCAAGGTCAACGCCAAGGATCACCACTCCCGTCGCGGTCTGTTGCGTTTGGTCAGCCGTCGCCGTAAGTTGCTTGATTACCTCAAGCGTGAAAATAAAGCGGGCTATCAAACATTGATTCAACGTTTGTCAATTCGTAAGTAGCAGTAAGTGGGTCGCGTCAGCGACCCTTGTTGTTTTGCGAGACGCATACCGGGTTGTTTTGCGAGATGCATACCGGGTTGTTTTGCGAGATGCATACCGGGTTGTTTTGCGAGATGCATACCGGGCATCTCGTTTTCGTCCGTCTGATTG
>Ga0210037_1002329_pt1 | contig 10079 bp, 10 predicted proteins | sample CryGey08umfilter_3_FD_185451 | JGI IMG/M metagenome (GOLD analysis project Ga0210037, IMG submission 185451) | Groundwater microbial communities from aquifer in Utah, USA - Crystal Geyser 4/9/14 0.8 um filter (SPAdes) (version 3) | ecosystem: Environmental > Aquatic > Deep subsurface >...
ACATTATGAAGCTGGAGAATCTGTTAATGATGAAGGTCAGGTAGGATTTGATTATTTGAAGGCTAGCGGGGTAGTCGTGAAAATCGACGAACCTGTAAAGTCGGATAATAAGACAGCTAATAAGACATCTAATAAGTAATGTTTACAGAAGATATAGGCGTGTTCTTTGCCGACTTTGGCGAGAATTTTGTTCATGATGGTATCGGGTCTTTTACTGCTATCTTCAAGGATAAAAATGCGAGCATTGATGGAGAGTATGATATATCATCATATTCGCCAGCCATTACATTGCCAGCAATTAATGCGTCTAACCTTGCTAAAAATGAGGTTATTACGAGGTCGGAAAGCGGGGTCGCGTATAGAATAAGCGAGTTCAAGCCAGACGGCACAGGGCTAGTAACTATAGTGCTATTTGAGGACTGATATGATAGAGCAGGATATAGAAGGATGTATTGTTGATGCTATCACTAATAAAGTAATTGGGCTTGCTAAAGTTGTCGATGTTGACCCTTCACCTGAAGACCTGAAAAATGTCCCTTTAGTGGTTGTTAATATTGAAAGTGGCAATTGCGAACCGTTTAGCATGGGGGATAAAGTAAACTATCGTGTTGATGCAACATTAACAGTTGATATTATTTGCCACAATAAAACCGAAAGGTATGAAGTACAAAATGCTGTTATCGGGGCTATTAATGAAGTATCTAATGTTTACAAAATAACACTAGATAGGTTTGCCAATATGGTAAATAGAGAAATGCAAAAGCCGTTATTTATACGGCAGTCAACCTTTAATATTAAGTACAAGGAGGTGTACAATGGCTAAGGTGGTAATGAAAAGAGGTAAACAAGTTATAGAAGTCGATGCGACACAAGTCCAAAGACTATTAGACAGAGGGTTTATAGAAGTTAAGCCAGCAACAAACAAGAAGGAGACAAAGTAATGGCATCTACACAATTAGTTGGGGATAGTGGTAAGGTTACGCTGGGTGGTGCGGTGATTGCAGGAGTTACGTCTTGGTCGCTTGACATAGTAGCCGATACAGCTGATAGCACATCAATGGGCACAGGCGGATGGAAAGACAGCTTAACATCATTGTTATCTTGGAGCGGCAGTTGCGACATCAATATTTCAGTTGATGACGTAACTAATGTTGATGCAACGGCAGCAGGCGTACCAATCGGTACAATTGGTGAAGTTGAATTATATGCTGATGGAACTGGATTGCTTCCTGCGACTTACACAGGTACGGTTATTGTTACTGGTTACAGCGTTTCATCATCAATCGGTAGTGTAATTACCGCAAGCGTATCATTTGCGGGTAAAGGCGCAGTATCAGGCGTTTAATTTAAAAGGCAGGGATAAAACATGAAAAACACGGTATTAGAAAAGGCAAAAAACCATTTCTTAGAGCAAATTAACGGTGAAATGAAGTCAGTTTACGTTAAGGAATGGGATGTTAAAATATTCTGGAAACCTATGAATTCGTTGCAACGGGACAGAATTATGGCATACGCATTTAAAGATGAAATGTCGTCCGCTGCAGTTGAGACTGTTATTTTACGCAGTTTAGACGAGGATGGTAGACGTATTTTTGCTGATGCTGATAAAAGTTCGCTTATGCGAAATGTAGACCCAAAGGTAATTGATTTTATTTTTGCAGAAATGGGTGGCATTGATGACGACTTAATGCCTGAGATTGATGAAGTAAAAAAATAATAAGGCAAGATGGCGGGCTATACTTTAAGTTCGCCCTTGCCAAAGATTTATCCATGACTTATACAGATGTCTCAAAAATGTCAGTTGCCGAATTGATTGGGTGGGCATCTTTTTATGAAATTGAACATGAAGAGCAAAAAAAGAGCATGGAGAGAATTAAATAATGAGCGATTTAACATATGTAGCTAGACTTCAATATTCAGCCGACGATAAAGCCTCTAAAGTATCATCAAGAGTTGCACATAATGTCACGCGAAATAATAGTAAGGTTAAACGCTCTTTTTCAACTCTAAGAACATCCGCCGCTAGGATGGCACGTCAAGTAAATAGCGCGTTTGGGCAAATAAGCGCCGCGTCATTAGCTGGTACAGCCGCTATTGTAGCTTTCGGTGCAAAAACGCTTGGCGATACGGCTATATCTATCGACAAATTCAAAAATCAAATGTATGTTGCAACTGGCTCTATAGCAGGTGCCAATAATGAGTTTGAAAAAGCCAAAGATTTAGCAAGATCAACAGGCGCATCACTTAATTCAATTACCGAATCATACGGTAAGTTTTCCGTCGCAGCAAAATCAGCTGGCCTACAGGGCAAGGAGTTAAATAACGTTTATAGTGCGTTCTTGGAAGGTTCGGTGGCTATGGGACTTAGTACGGAGGCAACCAATCTAGCATTAAAAGCAGTTGAACAGATGATGGCAAAGGGAACTGTTATGGCAGAAGAACTTAAGCAGCAATTAGGTGACCATCTACCAGATGCGCTAGGTATCGGCGCACGTGCAATTGGTGTAACGACTGGCGAATTAATGAAGATGATGAAAAATGGTGAACTACTTGCTAGCGAGTTTGTGCCAAAACTGGCAAATCAAATTAAAAAAGAATGGGGTGGCGCTTCACAAAGGGCGACAGCAAAGCTGCAAGCTTCAATAAATAACCTTAAGACCTCAGTAATAGAAGCTAAAGAAGCAATTATAGACAATGGCGGATACCAAATATTACAAGGGGTGGTAGATGAATTAACGGGCGCCATAATGAGGTTTGGAGATTTTATTAGAAACGACTTTTCACCAGCGCTTAAAGGATTTTCCGCAATAATAAAGTCATTAGGTGGGGATTTCACTTACCTTGATAGTGAGATTGATGCGTTTTTTCTATCTTTTAAAATTAAAATAGAAGAGTTTAAGACTTGGGTCGATAATAATATCGGAACTTATGGTCTTATTGCGTTTATTATTTTAGGAAGCAAATTCAGGATAGTGGTGGCCGCCCTAAATAAAATTAAAGACAAGCTAAAAGGGTTGATAGGAATAGTAAGCAAACTTTTTAACAAAGTGTCTGGTTTCTTTAGAGGGATATCCGACTTTATTAAAGAAGCATGGGATAACGCAGACGGTTTGCAAAAAACGCTTATTGCCATGGCTGGATTTTCGACGGCACATTATTCCGATGCGACTGGGTTACTTGACCTTGGAAGTGAATATGAATTAAATGCGCTTAAAGAAAAGAAATTAATAGCAGAGGAGCTAGCAAAGGTTGAGGCTGAAATGCAAAGCAGCCTAAACTTTGTCAACACAAAAGAAGGTAAAAACCAAATTAAGCAATTGTATGCCTATAGAGATATGCTTAGAAACCAAACAAGTGACTTTGAGATCCCTATTGAACCTGAAAGTAAAGACAATCCGAAACAAAAAAAGAATGATACAACACCGTTTGAACATTATATAGACCAGATGCAAAAACACCGTCTTAAAGACATATCAAACATTGATGCGTATGGCGCGGCGAAATTACTAAAGGAAAAGGGGTGGAATAAACTAACGCTTGATGAACAAAAATCATTCATGGATGCCATGGTTAAGCTAAAGAATGATGCTAAAAAAGGTGACTCTTCAGGGATGATGGATAGCGCGGTTGAAGAGTTTAAAAAAACCAAAGAGTTAAATGATTATGTGAAGGACTTAGTACAAAAAAGCCGAACAGAAGAGATAAAAAACTTCACTGATCTTCAAGTGCAAAAATTTCTCATAGAAAAAAAATGGAATGAACGTACAGAGGCAGAGAAGAAAGCATTTTTTGATAGAATGTTAAGCTACAAAAAATCTAATGTCGAAGAACAAAACGCGTTGTCAAATTGGGTAGCATCGCCAGAAGGTCAAGGTACATCAACATTGCTATCAACAACAGCGCAAATGTTTGGTCAGCTGGCATCTATGCAAGACACATCATCCAAAAAAGGGTTTGAGCAACAAAAAGACCTAATGTCTGCTCAGGCGGCAATCAGCACAGGGTTAGCGGTTATGAATACGCTTGCCAACCCAGCATTATTATACCCAACAAACATAGCGGCGGCGTGGATGATAGGCGCAATAGGGGCTATGCAGATAGCTAAAATCCAAAGCCAACAATACCAACCAAGAATGATGGGTGGTAACGTGCAAGCAAACTCCCCATACGTAGTTGGTGAGAAAGGTAGAGAGATGTTTGTGCCAAATACAAACGGTAGAATTTACCCAAATGATGTTTTTAATAATAGGCAAAATCATGTAAAGACAATCGTAACGGATGAGAAGCCTGTTAATGTTAATATCAGCGTAACGGCTGCCGATACCAAAGACTTTGATCGCCTAATAGTCGAGCGAATGCCTTTGATTGTTAATGGTATTAGAAGAGGTTTAGCATAAAATGGCCCTATTAAACGATTTTTGCGAATTTAGCAACATATCAATATCATCTATTGAGCCTAACACCATACAAACCACTTTAAACGGTAGGGATATTGTGCAATCAATAGCGTCGCAAAAGTGGCAAATAGATGCAACAATAGCAGTTATGGAGGAGCAAGGGTATATGGCGTTAATGAGCCACATATTTTCGCAAAGAGGCGCATACGGAGAATTTCAAGTTTATTTACCCATTAACAAAACCAATCCAGATAAAAGCAATGGTAGTGTATCTATTATAGCAGCGGCTGGAAGTGATACAGTAAGTATTAACCAGCATGGTTCTGTTAATATCGGTTCATATATTAGATTTGGCAATCATTCTAAAGTGTATATTGTTAAGTCATTCACTCCAACCCAAATAACCGTATATCCAGAACTAACTCAAAGCGTAAATGTTAATGACATTGTTATATTTGATACCCCTTTATTTACGGTAAGATTCAATGAAGGGGCTATTCCTTTGACTATTGACAGCTCTTTTTTATCCAATAAAATTGATGTAACAATGTTTGAGGTTATCTAATGTTTACGCAACAACAGCTAGACATAATAAACACTGATAGGTATAGAGTAGCACTTAATTTAGAATTTATTCTAACTAGCGGTAATACGGTAAGATGGACGACGTTACCATATGATTATGATGATGGAGTTAATATTTGGCAACACGAAAACTATTTAGATGGGGTAAGTGGATTGAAAGAATCTACTGGTTCTACACCTTATTCATTGACCATCAATATTATTGGTACGACATCCATGATAGCCGCTTTTATCGGACAGGTAGGAAGTAATGTAAATGCGTACATTGGCGTATATAAAGAAAAAGAACCGCCTATATTCACTAAGGTGCTAAATGGCCACATACACAAAGAAGGAATTGAACGTAAAGATAATGAAGTGCTATTAATATCCGAGGTTACAGATGCGATTGGTGGGATTACCAACACAAACGCTAGGTTATTAACTCCTGAGAACCAAAGGAATATAGATCCTAACGATGAATGTTTGAAATACATTAAAGAAGCTAACGCAACAGTTTTTTGGGGAAAGGGTTCTAAACAATGAGTGTTTTTGATTCGATTAGCAAGGGGTTATCTGATATAGGTAAATCAGTCGTTTCTACTGTTTCCGATATAGCAGAAGGAGTGTTAGACGGGTTTAATCTTCTAGGGACATCTATATCCAAAGCCCTAGGATTGAAAAGCTATTTTGATGACCTTTTTTCTTTGCCTCCTAGCAAAGGGTATCAAATCCAGTCTAACTTAGATACTTCAATAGCTGTGCCTATTGTTTATGGCAAGGCAAAGGTTGGTCTGAAAAAAGTGCATTTTGAAATATCAGAAGACTATAAACATTTGCATTGTTTTTATTTTGTTTGTGAGCATGACGGGGCAAGCATAGAAAAGATATATATCGAAGGTCAATCAGGAAAGGATGCTGAATGGGTTTATGATGTTGCATCAAACACTACAAATCAAAATACACGTTTTAACAATAAGGTTATTTTTAAAGTCTCTGACGGCATAAATGGGTTTGGAACATATCCAACTGACAATGGGTGCACAACATATACGACGGCAATGAAGTTCTCAAGAGTGCTAGCAGTTTATGCTAGATTCTCATACGACTCAAATATTTATCAAGGTGAGCCACAACTATACTGTATTGTTAATGGGAAAACATCAAACCCAGCGGCAGCTTTAAGGGACTACATGACAAACGACGGGTACGGTGTTGGGTTGCAAAATATTGATACTGCATCTTTCGATTATGCGGAAGCATTATGCGATGAAGACGTCGGAGGCCGTAAACGATATACATTCAATGGAATTATAGATACAAAGCGTAAAATACAAGATAATAGAGATGACATTTTAAGATCAATGGTAGCAGATATAAGGAACGATAATGGTGTCTATGCTATAAGTCTAAGGGGGCAAGGCGATGCAGTTTATACATTTAATGAATCTAATATAGTCGGTACAGCAAAACTATCAACTGCATCAAGCACGGACGCAATAAATGCGGTAACGGCTGATTATATTTCCCCAGACCAGAATTACAAAGAAGATTCAGTTTTTTACGATAGTAGTAATATTGTTTATCCTTTCGCAGGTTGGGATAGTGATGTAAGATTATTGAGGGATGATTCAATATCGAAAGAAAAGCGCATAAAGCTAAACTTTTGCAATAACTTTGCAGAAGCGCAGGCGACGGCGGAATACATACTTAAAAAATCATTGTTCAATAAAGTGGTCGAATTAAATTCAAATTGGAGTGCAGGCGGGTTAAACATAGGCGATATAGTCGGTGTGACGTTAGATCATTTTGGGTTCGCCGACAAAGAGTTTCGGGTTGAGTCTAAAGAGTATCAGTTAGATGGCATTATCAAATTCACCCTAGAAGAGCATGATGACCGTATTTATTCAATTGAATATGAAAACCAATACCCAAGCCAGGGCGTTAATACATTGCCAAACCCGTTTGACAAGCCGAGTGTGGTTACTATAACAAATATAGATATTGTTGGTAAAGGAAAGGCGAATATTTACTTTGACGAGCTAAACAGTGGGCTTGTTGATAAGTATGTGGCAAAGATAACAAAGGGCGCTCAAGTCTATACGTTTGAGTCGAACATGTCACCGATATACGTCGAAGTTCAAGATGTCGGTGATTACAGTGCGGTAGTTTATGCGGTAAGTGACTTGCAAATTGATGGGCTACAAAATACGCCTACCGCTTATCAAGTAGTTGACAAGCCAAACCCTCCAACTAATATGACCGTTACCATTGAAGACAGGCAGATGAAAATAAAATGGGATGCCGTATCTCTAGCAATAGACAATCAAACACCCATCGAAGTTGACCATTACAATGTTTACAGGTTTGACCAGACAGGTACACAAGTCGGTTATTACGAGACAAAAGCTGACGTAATGTTTTTACCAGCGGTTGCAGGGATTAATAAATTTAAATTAGATGTCGTTACAGTTTTTGGAAGAAGATCAAATCCAGATGACTCAGTATATGACATTACCATATACCCACCAATAGTTAACGGATTTACCGCACAAGTAATTGATAATAATGTCACCTTTAAGGTTGAAATGACAAAAGGAACTCTACCAACTGACAAGGTGATATTGTTAAGAGATGGCGTTGTCGTTAATGAATCATCAACCGCATTCATATATCAACAAGAGGTTTTGCAGGGGTCATATAATTATCAGATTAAAGCGGTTGATATTGTCGGGAACGTGAGCAATGTCGTTTCGCAAATTATACAGGTTGACGCACCGAGGGATTACACTTCAAGACTAGAAACTGTATCCGATTTCAGTGGTAGTAAAACTAACGCTGTTATTGATGATAATGGTAATTTAATGCTACCAGTTTCGACTACAGATACAGTATCAGACTGGATAGGTAACGGATATGCCACGATACAAGATGAAATAAACGCAGGCTTTCTCTATGGGCTAATGCCAGAGCCATTAACGGCTCAGTATCAAGAGGTTTTTGATATTGGATTTATAACCCAGTCTTTGGTAAGAGTGCAAGTTACTGAAACAGATGAAATAATAGGTAATATTACAGAAGCATTCCTAATGGAGTTTTCAACAGATGCTATTGATTGGGTAACAATGCCTAATTCGACTGCTAAAATAGTGAATATGGTTGGTTTTAGGTACGTCAGAATTACCTTTGATTATTCTGGTAATGGGTCAGAGCTATACAAATTGACAACCATATCAATTAGGATATATGCGAAAACAATAAATGATGATGGGGACGGTGTTACCGACGCTGCAGGGCATGCAACAGTTTATTTTAATGAACATTTTGCATCACTTAAATCTATAATTCTAACGCAAAATAGCACCGTACCGAGTATAATATTATTAGATCATACAGCGGGCAATAATACAGATTTTAACGTAATTACCTATGATTTAAACGGTAATACATTAGGTAATGTTAATTTTAACTGGTCAGCAAGGGGATATAAATAATGGCAGATTGGAATTTACCGACTTTAGCAAGCTTGAAGTCAGACTTATTGAATTTAATAAAAGGGCGTGATGATGATTGCGCCACACAATTTGACAGCGCAACTAGCACAGCAACTAATGTTGTAACAGGAACTAAGCGCTGGAATAGTACAGGTTCAAAATGGGAAAAGTGGGACGGCTCGACATGGGTAGACTTGACTCCATCTTATGGCATAAATGTATCATATTCAGCAAATTCTGGTAATGCCGACGCAGTAAGTGGTAGACCATTAGCGCAAACTGGCATAGGTACACGGTCGACATTTTCTGACAAGATAGCCTATATTGCTGGTGATGGTGTAATGGAAATAGGGCAGTACTTAGATTTTCACAACGATGTCTCTAGTGACTATGCGGTTAGACTAGGAGTACACCCAACAGAGAATATAGTGATCGTTAGCAGTGAATTTCATGTTAATGGCGGTAGATTAAGAGGAGAACATGGAATCACAGCGGTTGCGACTGATTCATCTCGTTTCGGTGCGGGGCTAGTGGTTGAGGTGCCAAATGGAAGTGATTATAATCCGACTTTAACATTTCATAGGCCTGCCAGGTATACTGGCTCCATTAAGCTGGAAAGTGGTACAAGCTTTAGCTTTAGAAATGAAGAAGATACAGGATACGCTTCAATAACAGTTGATACGGTCAATGCAACAACGGTTAATGCAACAACGGTCGCTGCACCAGAGATATATGCAACAAATCTCCATGCACCAAATATCGATACAACAACGGTCAATGCAACAACGGTCAATGCAACAACGGTCGCTGCACCAGAGATATATGCAACAAATCTCCATGCACCAAATATCGATACAACAACGGTCAATGCAACAACGGTCAATGCAACAACGGTCAATGCAACAACGGTCAATGCAACAGCGGTTAATGCAATAAATGTAATGAGCGGAACTGGTATATATGTAGCACCAGATTTAACCTCATATACTAATTACGCAGCGATGAATAGGACAAACGGTTATGTGTGGTACACAATAGTTGTAAGTGGTGTGAATCAAGGCGACTCCATTTACCTTTACTTATTGATAGGAACGGACTCATACTTGGTTGGAATATTTCAGTATAACGGTTCAAGTGAAGTTTTTGGTACTTTGACTGCACTTATTCCACCTGAGTGTGGGGTGTATACCGTACCATATGGATCAATGTCAATACTCAACCAATATTCAGTTGGCGGTGGATTAACAGCGGAACCAAGATAAAGGATAAAATTATGGTAACAGTAACAGGAAAACTCGTAACCCCCAGCAACGGTGTTATAGCAGATGCAACACTTACATTTACAAGTAATGCTAATAGCAACCTAGGCAATAGCGAACTAATCACTGGCACAACGTCAAACGTTGTAACAGATGCTAATGGTGAGTACTCAATAACACTAAATAACGGTGGGTATAAAGTATTAGTAAGTTTCGGTTCAACAAATACTTTATTGGGGAATTGCGTCATAGACGCATCAACTCCAGCGACACTAGATGTCTTAGAATTAGTGGCGGCAAGTGGTGTTACTCAATCAGTCGCACAGGACATACTAGACCAAGCGATTGCTGCTAAAAATGCTGCG
>Ga0210037_1002357_pt1 | contig 9974 bp, 7 predicted proteins | sample CryGey08umfilter_3_FD_185451 | JGI IMG/M metagenome (GOLD analysis project Ga0210037, IMG submission 185451) | Groundwater microbial communities from aquifer in Utah, USA - Crystal Geyser 4/9/14 0.8 um filter (SPAdes) (version 3) | ecosystem: Environmental > Aquatic > Deep subsurface > Groundwater...
CAAGCGCCGGTCAAGCTCGGCTCTTTGTTCAGCAGTCAGCGCCAACACTTTCTTGTCGGCAGCAATGCTGTCCCAAATATCTTCCACCATTCTGATTCGTTCTTCGACAGGCAATTCATGCAGGGCGATATTCATGGCGCACCTCTCAAGTGATCGTTTGAATGCTAGTTTAACCCAGCAATCTGCTCGTCGATAGCGGAGCCTAACCGACCGAGCCAAGCCTCATGGTGCTACAGTAACCGCGCGCCCTCAAACTATTGAGACAATCATGAGCGGTGTTCGTGTTGTGGGTCGTTGCTTGGGTCATTGTTTGTTCAGTTCATCGTTCTTTGAAATTTAATTCGAGCCTGGCCCCTTTTGCTCCTTTTGCTCTTTTCTTACTACAGAATTATAGATAAGGTCAGTTGTTGTAGTATTCACTTAGGCCGTGGGTTGGCTACGTTCACTATAAACAATTGGCACATTCTGTCCGCTTACGCGACATACACTTGGAAGAGCAATGGCAGTCAAATTTCTCGATTTATACCAAAGTCTCGACGCCGACCCGCTCAAGCGCGGCAAGCAGTTCGAACACTTCGTTAAATGGTTTTTGCAGAACGATCCCGAATGGCAAACCCAAGTCGAACAAGTGTGGCTGTGGGATGAATGGCCGGGGCGCTGGGGTGCGGACTGTGGCATTGATCTCGTGTTTCAGCACAAGGATGGCAAAAACTGGGCGGTGCAGGCCAAGTGTTACTCGCCCGACTACTACATCACCAAACCCGATGTTGATACGTTTCTTGCTGAATCCCTCCGCAAGGAAATCATTGCACACCGGCTGTTGATCGCCACCACCGACCACATCGGACAAAATCCAAGAAAAGCTTGTGATGATCATGGTGTCGTCCGTTTTATGCTCTCTGATTTTGAACGTGCCGCGCTGGACTATCCCGCCAACTTCGCCGCACTCCCGCAAGCCAAACGCAAACCCCGCCCCGAACCACGCGACCACCAATTCGAAGCTCGAACCACCGTGGTGCTTGGCCTGCAAAGCGCCGACCGTGGCCAGCTCATCATGGCCTGCGGCACGGGCAAGACTTACGTCACGCTGTGGATCATGGAAGCACTGGGCGCACAACTTACTCTGGTGCTGGTTCCGTCCTTGGGACTGCTGTCCCAGTCCTTGCGCGAATGGACATTCGCCGCCGCCACCCCGTTTGAGGTGCTGTGCGTCTGCTCGGATCAAACCGTCGGCGCGAAGGGGCACGACGAAGCCATCCACAGCGTGGCCGACCTCGCTTTTCCCGTCACCTCGGATGCGGAAGAAGTAAAGCGCTTCCTCAGCGGCACAGGCAACCGCGTGGTGTTCTCCACCTACCAATCTTCCTCCGTCATCGCCGCCGCCCAAGCCGACCCGGCCATTCCCGCGTTCGATCTGGCCGTGGCGGACGAAGCCCACCGTTGCGCGGGCAAGGTTGGCAGCGACTTCACCGCCATCCTCGACAACACGCAGATACGCAGCAAAAAGCGGTTATTCGCCACCGCCACCCCGCGCACCTACTCCAGCACCGTCCATAAAGCCGCCGAAGATCGCGGCGTCGAAGTCGTCGGCATGGACAACGCCGCCCTGTTTGGCGAAGTGCTGTATGCCCTGCCGTTCGGCAAAGCCATCGAGCGCAAACTGCTCACCGATTACCGCGTCGTCATCATCGGCGTGGACGACCCCACCATCGCGCAGTGGATCGCCAACCGCGAACTGGTCACCCTGAACGCTTGCACTGAAACACAATCTCGCGCAGCGACCCATTCGCCCCTTCCCCCGCAGGCGGGGGAAGGCTGGGATGGGGGGAGTGGACACAACGCGCATCAACAACCGAAGGCGATAAACCCTGCCCGCCAAACCGACAGCGAATCGCTCGCCGCCCAGATCGGCCTGCTCAAAGCCATCAAGGACTACGACCTCAAGCGCATCATCAGCTTCCACAGCCGCGTCAACCGCGCCGAAACCTTCGCTACAGACATTCAGCAAACGATGGAGTGGATCAGCGACGAACATCGCCCCAGCGGAACCCTGCGCACCGACTTCGTCTCCGGCAACATGCCCGCCAACAAACGCAAGATCAAGCTCGACCAACTCAAAGGGCTGAGCGCAGACGAAAGAGGCGTGCTGAGTAATGCGCGCTGCCTGTCCGAAGGCGTGGACGTGCCCTCGCTCGATGGCGTGGCGTTTATCGACCCGCGCAGCAGCCAGGTGGACATCATCCAGGCCGTCGGTCGCGCCATTCGCCTCAGCCCGGACAAGAAGGCGGGCACGATTGTGTTGCCGGTGTTCATAGCCGCTGGCGAGGATGCGGCAAGCACAATCGAGGCGAGCAACTTCAAACCGATTTGGGATGTGCTGGATGCGTTGAAGGCGCACGACGATGTGCTGGCTTGCGAACTGGATCAGATCAGGACTGAGATGGGCAGGCAGAAAGGCAAAAGCGTCAGCGCCGAGAGCCTGCGCAAAATCAGCATTGACCTGCCTGCCACGGTGGATGCGAATTTTAGCGGTGCGTTGCGCACTCATCTGGTTGAGCAGGTCACGGCGTCTTGGAACTTCTGGTTTGGGTTGCTGGAGGCGTTTGTGGAGCGCGAGGGGCATGCCAAGGTACTTGGCGATTACAAAACAGAAAATGGATACCGACTCGGCACATGGGTAATTCGCCAACGGACAGCGAAAGACACCATGTCATCGGAGCGCAAAGCACGGCTGGAAGCATTGCCCAATTGGAGCTGGGATTTGCAAGCTGACAAGTGGGAGGAAGGATTTCGCTATCTTAAGGAATTTGCAGATCGGGAAGGACATGCCAAGGTTCCTCAAGGTTACAAAACGGCAGATGGATTTCGAGTTGGTGGCTGGGTAAGTTCCCAACGATTAGCAAGAGACAGCCTGTCAGCGGAGCGCAAAGCACGGTTGGAAGCATTGCCCGACTGGAGCTGGGGTTTGCAAGCTGACAAGTGGGAGGAAGGATTTCGCTATCTAAAGGAATTTGCAGAGCGGGAGGGGCATGCCAAGGTTTCTAATGATTTCAAAACAGATGATGGATACCGACTCGGCACATGGGTAATACGCCAACGAACGGTGGAAGATACCATGTCAGCGGAGCGCAAAGCACGGTTGGAAGCATTGCCCGTTTGGAGTTGGAATGCTCATGCAGAGTCTTGGGAAGAAGGCTTTCACTATCTTAAAGAATTTGCAGAGCATGAGGGGCATGCCAAGGTTCCTATAAGTTATAAAACAGCAGAGGGGTATCAAGTCGGAAGATGGGTAAGTACCCAACGATTAGCAAGAGACAGTCTGTCAGCGGAGCGCAAAGCACGGTTGGAAGCATTGCCCGGTTGGAGTTGGGGCGTTGGCGCAGAAATTTGGGAAGAAGGTTTTCGCTATCTTAAGGATTTTGCGGAGCGTGAGGGGCATGCCAAAGTCCCTGACGATTACAGAACAGCAGATGGATATCACCTTGGCGGATGGGTCTCAAACCAACGAGCAACAAGGGCCAACATAATGTTGGAGCGCAAAATACTGCTGGAAGCATTACCCGGTTGGGTTTGGGATCATTATTCAGGTAGGTGGAAAGAAGGATTCCACCACCTTAAGGAATTCGCAGAGCGGGAGGGGCATACCAGTGTTCCTTACGATTTAAAAATAGCAGATGGATATCGCCTTGGACAGTGGGCGCAAAACCAGCGAGCAAGAAAAGGCGGCATGTCACCAGATCGCAAAGCGCGACTGGAAGCATTATCAGGTTGGAGTTGGGACGTTTCGTCAGATATGTGGGAAGAGGGATTTCGCTACCTCAAGGAATTCGCAGTTCGAGAGGGTGTTGCCGAGGTTCCTAGAAAATACAAAGTAGCAGATGGATATCGCCTTGGTATGTGGGTGGCAAGTCAACGAACAACAAAAGACAGACTGACGCCGGAACGCAAAGCGTTGCTGGAAGCATTACCCGGTTGGAGTTGGAATGCTCGTGCAGAGTCTTGGGATGAAGGTTTTTGCTACCTTAAGGAATTTGCAGAGCGTGAGGGGCGTGCCAAGGTTCCTAATGATTACAAAACGGCAGATGAATTTCGTCTCGGTAAATGGGTGGTAACTCAACGAACAAAAAAAGACAGTATGCCGCCGGAGCGCAAAGCACGGCTGGAAGCATTGCCCGGCTGGGTTTGGTGGGTTAAGTGAAACCAGCCTTTGTTATGAAATAGGCCACAGTACCTTGAACAATACAGATATCTCACCCCAGTTCATTCTGATAGCGGCAACAGTGGCTGAGCTCGCACGTGATTCGAACACGCGAGAAGTTTGGTTGATTGGTTCACGTGCCAACGGAATAGGGCGCAGTGACTCGGATTGGGATTTGCTAGTGTTCTCTGATGCAGAGATTGTACCGATCTTAAAAGAGCGAACAGGTGTTGATGTCCTGCGAGTTGGGCCAACAGGCAAAGTGCTGCTCGATGGACAGCCCGAATGCAACACACTGAAATTCGCAGATTTTCAATGGGTGCAACTGAGCGAATGCGAGAGCTCTTACGTAGGAAAAAAACTTACCGAATTCCACGGTGAGGACATCCTAGACAATGAGACCCCACGAGTCATACGGTCGAAATTAAAGGCATTGCTGGTTTGGTCCAGAGGAAATAAATCTAGTGGCTGACTGCGCAGCCCGCCCGCGTGGGCGCAATGCGCTTCGCCTTTTCGACTGCGCTCAGGGCATGCTATTGGCATCCATTATGCCTTACGCGAGTTGTACGGAAATTGGATTTGACGACTGATTCGATCATACTGCGCACTTATATCATCAGGAGAAATTTATGGAATCCCTTGCTTTGTGGCTTAAACCTTACCTGACTCCTTTTTTCAAAGGATTTGAACTGACTCATTTCCAAGACAACGGGGATCGGGCTGTGAGTGGACGGCTCAAAAAGCATCCGGGTTTGGGTGGCCCCGAGGAGATCGCCATCGACGTTCGATTTGGGAGTGGTAACGCAAAAGAAATTCGACATGCCATTGCCCATGGCGATCAGAAAACTCTTGATATGTTCGGAAACCACGTTGCGGAGCAATTTAAAAAGCGGCTTAATGAACATCGCGACGGAAACCTAATTAGCGAATTGGAGTGGAGCTTATTTGTCGAAGATGAGTCCAGAAAATAAATGTACCATTGAATCAACACGACTCCGGTACATTGGGGGCCGCACTTCATTGTTGAAGTCGGCATACTTGTATTTTGTTGTGCCATCACTCTGCTCATAATTTTCGCGCTCACTTGGGCTCTATCATTCAGTGTCAGGGCATTCAAGTCAGCTTCAGGCTTACTCGTTAGAGGGTATCAGGTGCTCCGCTCCGCTTACGGAGCCCGCCAACTTGCCAAACGTCACATTGCAAATGCGGTCGCGGCGCTTCTTCCGCAGGAAAAAGCCTTCCTCGAATTGTTCCGCGCAGATGGTGTGGCACTTCAAAAAACGACATGCGAGATTCTTCCATATCATATCTATGTTGCTCATCAGCGTCTTGTCAAGAACGGCCTTGTCATCAAGACCGAAGATTCTCCTGTTAAACGTTTCGCCCTTGCAGCCGAGGCTATTCCCCGCTATGTAAGCTATTCTATGGTGGCAAGAGACCGCTCACCGAAATCGAGCTGACCTGATCACGTGGCTCACTCAAGCTCTTCAGGAAGCTCTCCGGTTGGGCGCGCGTAGCCAGCCAGCGTAGGGCGTCGTTATTGAATTACAAACGGCTTGATTAGGGCGCATCTGCTATGTTGGCGGAGAATCCTATTTTGCTTCTCTGATAGTCGGTGGAGTGTAGGTTAAACCATCTGTTAGACAAAACAAACCTACTTCTTATCACATTTTATCACGGTAAAATTACCCTGACTTGGCAACATTATCCAAAGCCGATGGATACAAGTTTTGCATATCATTTGTCATTACTAGCCCAGCTATTAAGTGTGTAAGCTACCCAATAGAATAAGAATATCGCTACGAATATGGCTACACCAATCCATAGCGGAATAGTTACTAACCACCACGACCAGTCAACTACACCAGTCAATTTCAACGTGATGAGTACGATGCTAATCAATCCTAAAATTCCGATATTCATTTTGATTTCCATTCATTCAACACGCAATGGGTGCCAACCGAATCAAAGGAGCTAGCAGCCTGTCGGACTGACATTCTGAATTGATGTAAAAACTACGGATACGGACAGGATTTTCATTACGATTTCTTCAGGAAATGGGGGGCGAGGCAGCCCATCTCCCGCTCATGCAGGCATCAGGGCAAACATTCGCTTCACATTCCATGCCATTGTCACCAGATTCCACTCGCCTTTCACTTTTTCCAGCCCCCGCAGCGAGAATTGCCGGAATCCCATCACCGATTTGATGATGCCGAATACCGGTTCCGGTATCTGTTTGCGCAGGGCATACAATTGTTTGCCGTCTTTCGTTGCCAGCCGGTGCGCCATGGCCTGCAGCGGCGTTGGATTCTCGGGCGCAGGCGGCGCATCCCGGAATCGCGCCTTCCATCCCGAATGATGCTTCTCGCGCCCCATGGAGATCAGCGGCGCAATGCCGGTTTCCCCGCAGCAGGCCACATTCGCTTCGCTGTAATAGCCGTTGTCGGCCAGCAGGTCCTCCGCACGGCCCAGCCCCTCCGGTAATGCGACCAACGCCTTGACCATCGGTTCGACCTGCCGTTTGTCGTTGGTTTCCTGCACCACGTCTTTTGCCACCACCAGCATGCTGCCGGAGGCCACCGCCGCCTGGGCGTTGTAGCATTGCTCGAAGCCGCCACCCGCGACCTTCATGATGCGCGATTCTTCGTCGGTCAGGTTGATCTGGTCTCCGGGCTTCGGGCCGACCCGGGGTGGGGCGGGCGGCTTGCCGCGCGGTTTTTTGCCGGTCGCGGAGGTCAGCGCTTCGCGGGCTGCCACCTTTGCTTCGTATTCTGCCTGTTCCTGTGCAAAACGCTCTTTGGCGCGCGCTTCGAGCTTGGCTTTGGCTTCGGCGATCCGTGTCAGCCGCGCTTCCCGTATCGCCAGCTCTTCCGGGACGGACATCCCGTCCGGAACATCCGCACGGTCTTCCGATTCCGCCAGGGCGAGCAGTTCGGCCACTTCCTGTTTCAGTTGCGCTTCAATCTTGCTGGCATGTTCATATGACAGCGCGCTGTGGCGGGATGCGTTGGCATGTATCTTGGTGCCGTCCAGCGCCACCACGCCCAGCTTGAGCATGCCCATCTCGCGCGCCAGCATCAGCACTTCGACAAACAGGGCTTCGATTTCCTTGAGGAACCGGCGGCGGAATGTGGCCAGTGTGTCGTGGTCGGGGTGGCTGTTGGATGCGATGAAGCGGAATGCCACCGAGTCGTGGGTGGCGCGCTCGATCTTGCGGCTGGAGAATACGCCGGTCGCATAGCCGTACACCAGCAGGCCAAGCAGCAGCGCAGGATGGTAGGAGGCCGAGCCGGAACCGCGATAAGCGCGGGTCATGCCGGACAGGTCGAGCCGGTCGACCACTTCCACCACGAAGCGCGCCAGGTGCCGCTCGGGCAGCCATTCGTCAACGGACGGCGGCAGCAGGTATCCGGTCGTGCGGTCTATCGGGCGGAAGTTGCTCATGGCAGGCTCACTATCGGTATACGATGACTCGGATTATCTCATCTCATCCATGATTGTGGATGATGTGTTAAGTCCGACAGGCTGCTAGGGTTGGATTAAATTTGCGCCCCATAGTCAGCGTAGTTCATCACTTGGATAGCTTTGCTCTTATCCAGCTTGTATTTCGGCGGCATTCAAGAACGGCGAATACGATGACTGCACCGTCAGCGACATTATGCGCTACGCCGCTATCGGCATAACCTCTTGGTCGATTTTGTCATCCAGCTCGTTTCCCGCGATGTCTAGATCGTACTGTGTTTGCAGGTTCATCCATGTTTGCGCGGACATGCCGAACAAGCGGCCAAGGCGCATGGCGGTGTCGGCGGTGACGGCGCGTTTTCCGGTGCAGATTTCATCTATGCGGCGCTGGGGGACGCTGGTAAATTTTGCGACCTTGTAGCGGGTGAGCCCCATGGGTTCGATGAAGTCGTGCAGCAGGTTGTCGCCGGGATGCACAAGCCTCAGGGTCAGGTCTTGCATTACGACATTCCCCCTTGAAAAAAATCTACGCCGTTTCCACCACACGAACTTCAAGCTCAACCTTTAAGTTGGTACGCATCGCACCGAAGATGGCTGCGAGGTTATCCATACTTGGATTGCCTTTGGGCGACAGCATGCGGTGCAGGCTTTTGCTGGGCTTGTCGGTCAGGGCAGCCAGTTGCTCGAAGCCTAATGTCGCGTTCACGAGGTCGCGCAGAATGAGGCGCGCTGTTTCCGGTTCATCCTGAAGAAACAAGGTGGCGGCTTCGTCGAGCAGTGCTTTGGCAAATGCGGGATCGCGCTCTACGCGCTCGATCACTGTTTGTTTGAAATTTCGGGTTAGTGCCATGTGATCACCTCTTAGCTTTCTGCGTCTTGCTGGTTCCAGCTCGGGCTTTTTTTCGTGCCTTGAATACCGTGGGGTCAGGTCTTGCATTACGACATTCCCCCTTGAAAAAAATCTACGCCGTTTCCACCACACGAACTTCAAGCTCAACCTTTAAGTTGGTGCGCATCGCACCGAAGATGGCTGCGAGGTTATCCATACTTGGATTGCCTTTGGGCGACAGCATGCGGTGCAGGCTTTTGCTGGGCTTGTCGGTCAGGGCAGCCAGTTGCTCGAAGCCTAATGTCGCGTTCACGAGGTCGCGCAGAATGAGGCGCGCTGTTTCCGGTTCATCCTGAAGAAACAAGGTGGCGGCTTCGTCGAGCAGTGCTTTGGCAAATGCGGGATCGCGCTCTACGCGCTCGATCACTGTTTGTTTGAAATTTCGGGTTAGTGCCATGTGATCACCTCTTAGCTTTCTGCGTCTTGCTGGTTCCAGCTCGGGCTTTTTTTCGTGCCTTGTATTCGGTGTGCAATGCTTTTGCCTGCTCAATATCTTTTTGCTGCCCCCGCTTGGTTCCGCCGCCAAACAAGATGATGAGGGTGTCTCCGTCTTTGGCAAGGTAAACGCGGTATCCCGGCCCCCAATCGATGACGTATTCACCGATGCCATCAAACCATTTCACGCTGGATATGTTGCCAAGCTCCAATCGCAATTTCGCAGTGACTATCTTGGCAGCCGCTTGTGGATCAAGACCGTCGAACCATTTCTTGTATGGATTCGCTCCATCCTGGCAAAGGTATTCTTCGACTTTGATCTTCATTTTTGATGGTAACGTATGAGTTACTATTATTCAAGGAATTAAAGGCTGTCGGAATCGCAACACTTTTCCGTCAAGTGGTCTATGCACCGAAGCCTATCAGCAAAGACTCTCCCCGCCTATATGCCAAAATGTATAGACCTTTGGCCTTTGAAGTTCATCAGGAAATGCTAAGATTCACCGCACTGGATGACTGTTCGTTCAGTGTGTGCCGCGCATGTCCGTTGCCCGATTTTATTTCTGTTTCCGTTGAACGCTTCGATCACTCGATTCTTCTGTTCCGCTTTGCTGCTTCTGGCTTCCCTGTGATCAAAGGGGGGCTCGAATTGTTTTTCCACAGCATCCCTCCTCCTACCCGCCAACCCAGTTTTCAACCCGCAATCCCGGCACGCGTTCGAACTCTGCTACGTTGTTGGTGACCAGTATGAGTTTGTTGGCGAGTGCGTGGGAGGCGATCCACAGGTCGTTATTGCCGATGGGTTTGCCGCTAACTTGAAGGAACTGGCGGATTTTCCCGTAGTGCACCGATGCGGTTTCATCGAGCGGCAATACGGGGATCAGCGTGATCAGTTGTTCGAGAATGCTGTGCGATTCTTTTGACTTTGAACTTCTTTCCGCGCCAAAACACAGTTCGCCATACGTGATAGCCGACATGGCAACTCTGCCG
>Ga0210037_1002369_pt1 | contig 9914 bp, 10 predicted proteins | sample CryGey08umfilter_3_FD_185451 | JGI IMG/M metagenome (GOLD analysis project Ga0210037, IMG submission 185451) | Groundwater microbial communities from aquifer in Utah, USA - Crystal Geyser 4/9/14 0.8 um filter (SPAdes) (version 3) | ecosystem: Environmental > Aquatic > Deep subsurface >...
AATTTTTTTTAGCATAGTGTAAAATTAAGGATGATATCCGTTTCGCGACCTTTACCTATTGTAACTATTTTACGCGCGTAAAATAGTCTGTCAAGAGGTAAACTGTGGAAATCTATGCCCGGTAGTGAAAATTCGACCACTGCCGGAGCAGTGAAAATAATTGTTATTAGTCGAATTTCTACTACCGGGTATGCTTCCTGTCGAACGTCTCCTAAAATCGAATACGATAGAAAATTTGTGGATTTATATTCTCTTTCTTTTGGAGAAACGGAAAATTTATGCTTGGGAAATCCCAGCCATAATTGAGGAAAAATTCGGCTTTAAATCGGGGAAAATCACCCCCTATCGGGTCCTTTATCGCTTAGAAAAAGAAGGATTTGTCAAAAGTGAATTAAAAGAAAGGAGAAGGGTTTATCAAATCACCGAGAAAGGCAAAAAAGAATTAGAAAAAGCAAAAAGTTTTTACAAAACAATCTTAAAATGGTTAGAAGATTAAAAAAGCTATCAAGAAAAATTAGAATTGGACAGTTGGGGTTGCCGTTGAAATTGGCAAATGAAATTCAAAGAATAGTTAATCATTATTTTTACACTAAAGGTTTGACCTTGAAAGAGGTAAAAGAGAACGCAAAGAAGAGAAAAATAATTTATTCGAGATACGTAAAGCCGGCAAAACAACTTTTAGAACTGGCCGGTTCTTTCAAGAAGGCAATTGAAGCCATAGATAAAGTTGCTGCTTGGGCTAAATCAAGAAATTTAGATTATACCATTGAAACCGTTTTTAAAAAATGGTTAGAATTAGATAGATTAAAACCAAAAGAAATAGTCAAGAAACCCTATTATCAAGGAAATCCGATGGTCTGGTCAGAAACCAGGAAAAAATGGTATGTAATTAACCAGGAAGGCGACTGGCTGGAATTCGCCGACAAAGAAGATGAGATTGAGTGGCGAATTATAAAATAAAAAAGGATGCCAAAAATTCGTCAAGAACTTAATATTATTTTTATGGGGACTCCGGAATTCGGAGCGATTATTTTGGAAGAGCTTATTAAAGCAGGTTATAAGCCGATTTTGGTTGTAACTGCTTCAGATAAACCGGTTGGTAGAAAACAAATCATCACTCCCCCACCGGTAAAAGTTGTGGCGAAAAAAAACGATATTCCTATTGCTCAACCAGAAAAAATTAGAAATTTGAAATTAGAAATTAGAAATTTGAAGCCAGACTTGGGAATTGTCGCAGCTTATGGCGAGATTATACCGAAAGATATATTGGATATTCCCAAATATGGCTTTATTAACGTTCATCCTTCTTTGCTTCCAAAATACCGAGGTCCAACCCCTATTCAGACAGCTATTTTGAATGGGGATAAAAAAACGGGAGTGACGATTATTTTAATGGATGAGAAAATTGACCACGGACCGATTATTAATCAAAGGGCATTAGAAATTGAGAAAAATGAGACGGCGACCACTCTTCAAAATAAGTTAGCTGAGTTTGGAGCAAGTCTTTTGTTGGAAACTATCCAAAAATGGCAAAAAGGAATGCTTAAAACTTATCCTCAAGATGAAACTAAAGCAACTTATACCAAAATTTTGACTCGGGAAGACGGCAGAGTTAATTGGAAAAAAACTGCCCAAGCGCTAGAAAAAGAGGTTAGGGCTTATACTCTGTGGCCAGAGAGTTTCACTTCTTGGGAGAGACGAGGCGGGTTAATTTTTAGAATAAAAATTTTGAAAACCAGAATTCAAAAGTCAACAGGAGGGATTAGCTACCCTATTGGTAAAACCTTAGTTGTCCCTCAAAATGAAATCGGTGTTCAATGTGGTGGCGGTTTTTTCCCAGAGAGAGGGGAAGATTTTTTAGTTATCGAAAGATTAAAAATGGAGGGAGGAGGAGAAATGGGCTCCGAAGAATTTTTAAGAGGCCACCCAGAATTTATTGGAACAATACTTAAATAATTTTCAATTTTCAATTATGCTCAACTATTTTGACCTACGCAAAGGAACAAAATTTATTTTAGATGGCCAGCCCTACGAGGTTTTGGAATTTCAGCAAATGTACAAAGCTCAAGATATGGTGGTGGCAAAAACAAAACTTCGGAATTTAATTACCGGGAGGGTCCATGAGAAAAATTTTCATCAAGGTGACACCTTTGAAGAAACCGAATTAGAGAAAATTGAGATAAAATTTCTTTATTCTCACTCCAATAGGAAATTTGCGATTTCCAACGGGGCAAGTCAAGGAAAATTTGGCTTTTGTGAAACGCAAAATCCAAGAATCCGTTTTGAATTGACCGAAGAACAAATTGGCGAAGGTTCAAAATTTTTAAAATCGAATCAAATTCTAACTGGTATTAAATTCCAAGAGAAAATTATTAATATTGTCTTACCGATCAAGGTTCAATTAAAAGTAACCGAGGCGCCTCCGGGAGTTAAGGGTGAAAGAGCCCAGGCTGGAACAAAACCAGTAACCTTAGAAACTGGAGCTAATATAAATGTCCCCTTATTCATTGAAACAGGAGACATTATTGAAGTAAATACCGAAACCGGCGAGTATGTCAGACGGGTGGAATAAATGCGCCATTTGTTATTTAAAACACTGCCAATAATCTTTTAGGCTTCTCTTAACTTCTGCGATAACCATTTTAGTCTCTTCAAACGAAGAGTCTTTTTCTAATTTTTGAGGAATTGGAATTGGCTCCTCTATTTTAATTTTAAAACCAACTAGGCCAGAAATTAAGGCTAGCCAGCCCCATGGTAAAACTCTTCCATTGTAACCCGAACCAATTAAATCGATTTCTTTACCATCGCAGATTTTGGAAAGCTCTCTAACCTTCTCTCCAATCATCCGAAGTCCTCTTACTGGCAAACCTAATTGGGTTAATTCGTCGGCAAAATGGGGATCGGAGCCACCATTTCTGATAATGATTTGAGGCTTGAATTCTGCTGCTACTGGCAAGAAAAGCATTATTCACCTCCTAATTTTTTTAAAAAATAAAGGTGCCAAAAATATCTCTGACACCTTTTTTATAATTTAACTCCTCTGTTTGAATACAGATCAATAAGATATTCAGAAAAACTTTTAACAAAATCAACAGTCCTTTGCAACGACCCTATTTTTGAGTTGAGTTCGAGTTCAATTAAACTACATTTAGTGTTAAAAGTTAAAAATCTGCCATAAACTATAAGACCCCCATAATTAGAAACGAAATCAAATAAAGGCTTCCTGGCTAACATTTTTTCACTTTTTGATTTAGCACAGTAGACAATTGCTACATCAATTCCCAGATCATCATCACCATGCAAAATAATTGGTGAAATTACCGGATCAAAATTTTCAATGAATCTTCTCAAGTTATAAGTAGAGGTTTTTCTATCAGGCTTTCCGGCGTATCTCACCACTTTTATCTCAGGATTTGAATTATTTTGAAAAAGATACTCCCCTACTCTTATGGCAAAAGTTTCCTCTGAATGATAGTTGCTGACGATTAAAATCTTTGGTTTTTCTCCTACCATATCGCCTCCTTTTATTTCAAAGTACTATATTAATTAAATTTACTTATATCAACGTTCTTCAATATAAATCAAACCATAAAATTTATTTTAAATCAACCCCGCACACCAAATTTTGGTGTGAGGGCAAATAAAAAAGCTGGATTATTTAATCCAGCTATTAAAAATCTATTTACTGAGACAACGCCAGCAATCTTTTAAGTTTCTTTTAAGTTCTCTAACCATGTCTTTTGTTTCTTTATATCTAGGATCTTTTTGAAATCTCTGAGGAGCAGGTTCTGGTTCATCGATTGGAATTTTAATATCTGCTAATCCACAAATTAGGGATAACCAGCCAGGGCCAATCGCTTCTTTCTTATAGCCAGAACCAATCATATCTATTTCTTTGCCACCACAAACTTTAGCCATTTCTCTAACATTCTCTCCAATTTTCCTGAAATCAGCAATGGTTAAACCCAATTGAGTTAGTTTATCATCCCAATAAGGATCGGTTCCGCCATTTCTTAAAATTAGTTGGGGGTGAAATTCTTCTGTCAGAGGAAAAATCACTTCTTCAAAAACATACTGATAGGAATCCCAGCCGGTATCAGGAAGTAAAGGACAATTTACAGTAAAACCCTTGCCTTTCCCTTCTCCAATTTGATTAGCAAAACCAGTTCCCGGATAAAGAGTTCTCGGGTCCTGATGTAAATCGATGAATAAAACCTTCGGATCTTGGTAAAAATACTCAGCAGTGCCATTTCCAGCATGGGCATCGGTATCTAAAATTAAGATTCTGGGTGGTGGGTGGGTGTCGTCTAAGCCATATTTTTCTATCAAGTATTTTGCCCCAAAAGCAACATCGTTATAGATACAGAATCCTTCCCCGTAACTTGGCTTAGCATGGTGCATTCCACCACCAAGTGAAACTACTTTTTGAAACCTCCCTTGCTGAATTAAGTCACAAGCCAATTTCACCTGGCCAATAATTAGTCTAGCTGCCTCTTCAAGTTTTCCCGGTCTACCAGGTGGAATATTATCTCCGCTAAGAAATTTGTTAGAAAGTCCGCTTAAACCCAAATGAATTAAGTAGCCAAAGTGGGCACTCTCATAATAAGCTCGAACAAAATCGATATATTCTTTTTTACAAATTAGCGCCAAATCTTCCTCTGTGGCCCATTCTGATTTGAGCATTCGGTAATTATCATCCTCCGGCAAATTCTCCTTCAAAAACTTTGGAAAAATTTCATATCTATCTCTTCTGAAAGGATGACCTTCCCCAAAATCATATTCCCTTAATTCCTCTCTATACAAAATTGCTATTGCCATTTTACCTCCTTTTTATTTTATTTTTCAAAAAGCCATTTAAATTATCCCATTTTTTAATAAAAAATCAAGATCTTGCTTTTCTTCGGGATTCTGCTTCTCTCACTCTTTTTTCATCCAGGCCAAAATGGTGGGCAATTTCATGCCAAACCGTGTTTTCGACAATTTCTTTGATTACGCGAGCGAGACGTGAGTCGAGCGAAGCGTGGAGATGAGACGAAGTCTCATCGATTACCGATGAACGAGCTATTTTCTCAATGGGCTTTTGGAAAATGGTTATTTTATCGGGTAAAACCTGACCGTAATATCCTCTTTTAGTTTGAGGAACGCCTTCATACAATCCAAAAATAATTGAGCTTCCTCGAGTCCTGAGTTTTCTCAATTGATAAGAAGTTGGTTCATCTTCAATCACAATATCAACATTATCTAACTTTTCCAAAAACTTCTTGGGAATTGCTTTAATTCCCTCATTAACTAATTTCTCAAATTTTTCTAATTCCATCTTATTGAGTATATCAGGATACCGGTTTAAAATCCAGACTACAACCCTCCCACCGCCCAATTTTTCAGCCCCGCCACCTCGCACGGTGAACATTTAAAAAATAATAGCCTGAAAGAAAAAAACGGAGGTGAAAAAATGTTAGAAAAGTTAAGAGGTAAGATGAAAAAAGGTTTAATGTTGTTTGCGATTGTGGCGGTTATTCTAATGGGAACTGCGGTTCTGCCCGGTTGCAACAAAGAACAGCCAGTTGAAGCTGACGAATTAGTAGTTCCCGAATCCATGAGCTCGTATGAAGTGTTTAACACGACAGCTAATGCTGGTCCGCAGATTAAAACTTGGCCATTCTGGCAGGGAGGATGGTCGGCAGAATATATGGACCCATATGGCATGCCTCAAGGGGCTTCTGAAGAGCAATTCATCGTAGCGTTTGGGGCTATGCTCGCAGAAGGGTTCTATACCAAGAGAGATGGAAAGCAAGCAGGTGCCGGACTTTTTAAGTCAGTGTTATGGATTACCATCCTTAGATACGAAAACCCAGAATCTGCTAAGAGGAGTTTCATTAACATTAGCGAAACCCAAGAACTCCAAGACTCAACTTATGGGGGTATTGCCCTGAAGAACGGTACTCACACTTTGACTTGGTGGGAAGAAGAAAGTGAAGACTGGGATGAGTCTACTATGCCCTGCTATCTTATCCAGTCTGGTCCTTTTGTTATCTACCTCTTTGGTCGAGATGATGTAGCTAAGGATATCCTGGATAGGATTATTGTTAGCTTCGGAGTAAAGGATTCTACTTCAATTTCAACGCTAGCGGCAAACATAGCGAGTGAAAAAACTGATTCCCTATCCCTATATTATGGTGGCGGGAATAGCTCTAATACGGGAGGAGGTGGCGGAATTGGTGGAAACTACTCGGAAAGAATAACCGGCACGGAAGGGATAACTGGCACAACACTAAAAACCGAGACTGGTATAGGGAAAGGACTCAAAGAACTATGTTCTCCCTATCGTCAGTGTATAGTTTTTGGTGCTGACCTTGAAACACCAGATGCCAATAATTGGAATTGTGTTCCAGAAATAATTGGGCCCACAACTACATTTGACCTTTCCACCATCACTCCTTATCACGAAGTTGCGGTTGCTTTAATTGCTTTCTACGACGTTGATAGTGAGCTTGATGTAACATTCAAGTGGTATCGAAACCGAGATAACAAGTTGATTTACCAAGGCTGGTATACAATCCCAGACCCTTGTGAATATGGTTATGACTATTGGGAGTGGTGGTATGTTTACGGGTATATTGGTTACACTCCAGAAGAAATCTGGGAAAATGGCGACTACCATCTCCAAATCGTATGGTCACCAGGTAACAGCAGGACACTGGATTTTCACATAACTGGGATACCGGAGCCACTTTCTCTGTTAGAGAAATATGCTCCGATCCTGTACTTCCATCCTGGGGAGGGTTACTACACGGATTCAATTGAATCTGTGTTAAATGAATCGGATTTAATACTATTGAATGAAACCACCGGCGATAGAAAATTTATTCTTAGCAATCCCACAACAAGCCAATTATCCAGTCACAATACCAAACAATACTATACGGATGTGCGGAATGCAGAGCCTGGATACGGTCTGATTCTCCCTGATGGCTCTTTCTATAACTTGAGTGCCCTACCTCCAGAACCAAGTAGGTTTGAAAGCTGTCCCTTTACTGTCTATGGAAGACAGGTTGAAGTTGATGATTACATCTGTCTTCAATATTGGCTGTTCTATCCTTATAATAGGTGGTGGAACTGCCATGAAGGGGACATGGAAAGGGTACAAATCCTTTTGGATAAGGCTTCAGAAACACCCCAGCGAATGACTTTTGGTCAGCACTGGGGCGGAGAGACCGTGACTTGGGATAGTGCCAACATTAGCTTTATGTCAGGAACACATCCTGAAGTTTTTGTTGGTATCGGCAGTCATTCCAGTTGGCCGACTGATGGTAATCATGTTATTATGTCATTTTTAAATGATACGATAAGAGTGACTGACTACACTTCAAGTACAGGGTTAGCTTTGTTCCCTGATTGTCTAAGCAGCGCCTGGAACTCTTATGCTCTTACTAATGTAAGCAGTGAGCCTTCCTGGGTTGGATGGCTGGGAAAATGGGGTTATTTCGTTCCTGGACCCCTTGGAGGTTATGGCAGGTGCGGTCCAGATAGCCCGGCGAATGTAGTTATAGTCTATAATTATACTACGGGCGAGGCAGTAAACATTTGGGATAACCCTATAGAATGGGCTGATAACCCAGGCTCTCCTTCCATCGTGGGAACAGCTACCGGCTCAGTGCGATTACATGCATATGACAGTCAGGGTAACCACATCGGGTTGAACGAAACTGGTGGAATAGAGACGGAAATACCGGGCACCTACTTCTATGTTCCTGCCAGTGACCAGAGCGAGGCGGAATTGATGTGGATTTATACTTCAGAGAACTTGACTTTCAAGCTTGAAGCAACTGGCTCGGGAGAATCCAACTTTAGTTTTGCTAAATGCCAGAGTGATGAGGTCACCACAAATTACACTCATATACAAATTACCGAAAACACCACTGCCACAGTAAGTTCTGCCCAAGCCCCGTTCTCCGTTATGCAAATAGACCATGATGGAGATGGTTTTAGCGATGAGTCTAGGTTTCCTGATGCTATGGGCAATAGCACCTTAATAGGGCACGTTAGCTTCCCGGGAAGGGGCCCTGCTCCTAATGCCAAGTGGATGGAGACATTAGAGGTGAGGTTCTTCGATAATGCCACTAAGCTTGAGATGTATTGGTCACCAGTAAATGCTACCACTAACAGCAGCGGATACTTCAAGATTACTCATCTCCCTGCTAGCACTACGATATAGGGATTAAGAACTGGACCAGCTTGAGCGAGTAGGTAGCTAGGGTTGAGCTTTAGAGTTTTACAAATATGCTTCGGTGGAAGGCACCACACCACACCGAAGCTTTTTATTTTTAAATAAAAATGGTTGCCCTATAAAAAACCGCCTCCGCCAAAAGGCGGATTGGCGATTTTTCAAATTTTACTGCGGTAATTAAACCCACTTAAACTTTCTCTATCATTTTACCAAATTTAATCCATAAGGATGAAATTTAGCAGGCGGGGCGTCGGCTCGAAGCGCCGACTGGGAAAATATAGTTTCTCCCAAAAATCTTCAGTTCGTAGCCGACGATACGGCTGCGTGCCCCGGTCTGGAACCGGTAAAAATTAATAATTTACAAAATAGCGAATCTTAGCTTGCGACTTCAGGGTGGTTATCAAGGCAGCGGCCTCTTTATTCAGTTTTTGATTTCTCAACTCATCTTTTATCTGAGCAGTAGTCGTCGCTTCCTGCCCTTCTGGAATTGAAATTGCATTATCCTTAATATACTGTGTTACTTCTTCATCCGTAACGTTTATTTTATCTGCAACCATTTTTTCTACTTCCTTTTGGAGAATAATCTGCTTCTTTAAATCTTCCATAGTCATGCCCTGCGCGGCGAGCGCCGCATCGAGCGTGCTGCCCTGCGCTACGATCCGATCTTCAATTTTTTTTATTTCCCCATTGATTTCGTCATTGCTTACAGTAATCTTCTTTGCGTTCGCCTCGTTCTGAACGAGCTTTTCGATGATAAGGGAATCTAATAAATTTTTGCCTGACGCTTTCTCGAGTTCTTGAATGATAGCCAGCCGGCTTATCGGGCTGCCATTAACAGTTGCCGCGATGAATAATCCTTTATAAATATAAGCTAACACGCCCAATGCTATAATCACCACAATAATAATGGCGGTTTTTATGCTAATTTTTATTTTTATTGATTTTTTATAAGCTTTTTGCTGATGCTCCTGTGCGTTCAATGATTCTGCTTGAATTGTGTTGTTGTCCATAAAATTAAGGTTAAAAATTATTAAAATTACTTAAATGGCTGCGGGGGAACGAATCGAACGTTCATCGGATCCTTCAAAGGGATCTGTCCTACCGTTAGACGACCCCGCAAGATTCAATTATTGCCAATTCCAGTGGTAACTGGGGTATTGGCGAATATCTCATTTTGTTTTCGGCTTCGAGAAAGAGATTTAAAATATTTCGAATCTCTTCTTCTTTGAAATTGGCTGCTTGATTTTGGAGCTTTTGGAACTCTTCTTTGGTTAGACCGGTAATAATCGGATTCCCCTCCTCTACCCCGGTTATTTTTAAGATTAAGGCCTGCCGTAAATAATTAATTAGAATTTTGGCAAATTCTTGGAGGTCGGCACCCCGATCAGTTACCTCGTTTAAAAAATTGATGGCTTTCGAAGCCTTCTTTTGACAAAGAAAATCGCAAAACTTGGCAACTAATTCTACCTCAACCAATCCTAATAAATCTTTAATATCTTCGGCTTTGATTTCGCCCCTGGAGCCCGCAAAGGTCAGGGCTTGGTCTAATAGACCTTCGCTATCTCTGATTGCGCCCCCAGAATTTAAGGCAATAAGCTCTAAGGCTGCCCTTTCAACTTTGACTTTCTCTTTTCCAGCGATTATCTCTAACCTTTTGATGATTTCTGGCAAGGTTAATCTGCGGAAA
>Ga0210037_1002395_pt1 | contig 9862 bp, 8 predicted proteins | sample CryGey08umfilter_3_FD_185451 | JGI IMG/M metagenome (GOLD analysis project Ga0210037, IMG submission 185451) | Groundwater microbial communities from aquifer in Utah, USA - Crystal Geyser 4/9/14 0.8 um filter (SPAdes) (version 3) | ecosystem: Environmental > Aquatic > Deep subsurface > Groundwater...
GGTTCTCCTGCTGAAAAAGCTGGTTTGAAGTCAGGTGACATTATCTTGGCTGTTGATAAAGAGGATGTAACTGCTCTTAGTGTGGAAGAAGTAGTAGGAAAAATTCGTGGACCAAAACAAACTAAGGTTACTCTGGCTATTGAGAGAGGTGAGAAAGCTGAAAAACAAGATATTGAAATTATGCGTGATAGTATTGATTTGTCATCAGTCAAATGGGAGGACAAAGGAAATGGTATTATTTATTTACGTGTTAGTTTTTTTAATGATAATACTTGGTCTGAATTTGACAAAGCTGTCAAAGAAATTATGCTCAAATCTCCAAAAAGTATTATTCTAGATTTGCGTGGGAATCCTGGTGGTTATTTGGACACTTCTGTCAAAGTGGCAGCTGAGTGGTTGACCAAAGATCAAGGTGTGGTAGTTTCTGAAAAAAACAAAGACGGTGAAGTAAAAAAATATAATGCTGATGAAGGTAAACATAGATTTGTTGGTGTCAAAACTGTTATTTTGGTGGATGAAGGTACAGCTTCTGGTTCAGAAATTGTGACCGGTGCTTTGCAAGATTATGGTGTGGCTACAGTAGTTGGCAAGACTACTTTTGGCAAAGGCTCTGTCCAAGAATTTGAAGTATTGCCAGATGGCTCAGCTTTGAAAATAACTATTGCTGAATGGTATACACCAAAAGATCGTCAAATAAATAAAGTAGGTCTAAATCCAGATGTAACTGTTGATGGTGACATGTTTGTCCAGAAAGACAAAACTACAGGTGATAAAGCAGAAGATTATATTGATAAAGGTATGGAAAAAGCTTTGGAAATATTGAAAATAAAATAATTTATAATATGTTTAGCGGAATAGTAGTACATGGTAAAGCTTTGGGAAGACAATTGGGTTTTCCTACTGCCAATATTGATTGTAAAATAAAAAATGGAACGAATACCACACAAGGTGTTTTTGCTGTTATTATAAAAATAGATAAAAAAGATTATCATGGTGCGGCTATTGTTCGAGTTAACAAATCTGTGGATTGTGAAATACATATTTTGAATTTTAGTGGAGATTTGTATGGAAAATATGTAGAAGTAAACTTGATACAAAAAGTTAGTGAAATAGAAAAGTATGATTCACAAGAAGAATTATTAGAAAAAATAAAACATGATATAGAAATGGTGAAGGAAGTTTTTATTGGTAGAAGTTAAAATAATAAATAATAAATAGACAAATATTAGTTTGTCATAATTAAAAAAATATGAAAAAAAGTCTTTTAGCTATTTCGGCTTTTTCCGTTTTACTTTTTGTTGGTGCTGGTTGTAGTAAGGTTTCTAACGCACCCACAACTTCTCCCAACACACCAAGTAATACTACAAGTGTTACAGAGACAGATACTGGTGCACAAAATGTAAACATGGTGGAAGTAGATAATGATGGAATCGCTACTATAAGTAGTCAAGCCTTGTATGATCAATTGGGTAAACATGTTGGAGATAAAGCCACTCAGGGCGATCAGATGGCTCTACCATATATGTATGAATCAGAAAAAGTTGCTGAAAGTTTATTTTTAGCTTGGAACACTACACATGAGTTGCCAATCCTGTTTAGTCTATCTCAGTCACATGCAGAACAAAAAAATGTGATAGAAATTGTCATGGGTGGTTTGCAAGTAGATTTGTCTTCTGCTGTTCTTGAAGATGGAAAATTTAAAGATGATAATATTCAAAATCTTTATAATAAATTATTACCAATCGGTAATGAAATGCGTGACAAAGCCTATACTTCTGGATTACTTTTGGAGGAAAGTATTATTACAAATATTGATACATATTTAGAAAGAGGAATAGATGGTTTGTCAAAGACAATTTTTGAAGCTATAAAAGAATCTTCTGGAAAAAATATGAAAGTATTGAATGATTTATTGATAAAAGATGGTGCTACTTATGTTCCACAAGTTCTTTCTCAAAGCGAGTTTGATTCATTTGTAAAATAGTTTCTAAAGTCCATAAAGTCGAAAGTCATTATTTTTGTAGTATAATTTTAGGCACTGTTAACAAAAAGTGTGGGATTTGATGTATGGTGTCCTAAAAAAGTTGACAAATTGAAATTGAGAGTAGATTCTCCGCTACTAGGAGGGGGATTGTCCACCATATTTTTGACATACTTTTTTCATAAATAAAAAAGGTTATACTATTATATACAAAAACAACGCTTAATTTAGCGTTGTTTCTATTATACCACCAACCAATTTAGTTACCAGTCCCCCTAATTTTAACATAAAAAAATCCGTGATAATTTCACGGATTTTTTATTTTTGACTTTATGGACTTTAAAGACTTTTGACTATATTTAGACTCTATCCACCCAATGTTTGTCTACTTCTACCTCTAGTTCCAAAAATACTTTTTTGTTCAAGGATTGCTCTAGTTCACGTCTAGCCATTTGTCCTATTTCTTTTATTTTTAGCCCACCTTTGCCAATAATCATTTTTTTGTAACGTTCGGCATCAGTAAGTATTCTGGCAGAGATGACGAAGATGTCTGGCTTTTCTTCCAAATTATCCACCTCAACAGTGATAGAATATGGAACTTCTTTGTCAAAAACAGAAAATACTTTTTCTCGGATGATTTCTGCTATCCAGAAGACATCAGTAATATTGGTAAGTTGGGCATTTTCGTAGATTAGTTCTCCTTCTGGTATGAGCTCTACCACTTTTTTGACAAGTGGTTGGATATGGCTGGCGCGAAGAGCTGAGAGTTCAAAAACTCCAGCAAAATCTTGACCCCATTCTAAATAACTTTGTAAATGTTTTTTTTCATCTTGATGTAAGTCGCTTTTGTTGATTACCAAAATTTTTGGAATATCTAGATGGCGTATTAGACCATAAGTATATTTTTCTTCGTCACCAATTTCTCGACTGGGATCGACGACATAGAGGATGATATCTACACCAGCTAGAGCTTCTTTGGCTTTTTCGATAAGTTTGCCAGTAAGTCTATTTTTCTTATCTTTGAAAATACCAGGAGTATCTACGAATACTATTTGACCTTCAGGATCATTGACGACGCCGTGAATCACCTGTCTAGTCATCTGAGCGCGAAAAGAAGTGGCAGCGATTTTGGTGCCGACTATAGTGTTCATAAGAGTAGATTTTCCAACATTTGAGCGTCCGATGAGGACAGCAAATCCTGATTTCATAATGGGAAGAATTATTTTATTGTTAGTTATTTGGCTTTAAAGAGTTTTTGTTTAGGAAAAACCTATTTTTTTCTAGAGTTTAAAAGTCCATAAAGTCGAAAGTTTATAAAGTTTGATGACTTTTGACTTTATGGACTTTAAAGACTTTGGACTAATATATCACATTCTTGCATAAAAATCAAGATTGTCCTATAATACCAATAATATTTCATTTTTATCTGTTTTTGCTTATGAAAGTCATATTTCTAAAAGATGTCAAAGGCACAGCTAAAAAGGGGGAAATAAAAGAGGTGTCTGATGGCTACGCTCGTAATTTTTTGATGAAACAAGGTTTGGTTACGATGGCGACCGATGCGGAATTAAAGAAGTTGGAAAGTCAAGCTAAGAAAAAAACCAAACAAATGGAATCTGAGTTGGAAGCTCAGCAAAAAGTGGCGGGTAGATTAGATGGTGAAGAAATTGAAATCATGGCAAAGGTGAGTAATACTGGTACACTCTATGCAGCGATAAATGCAAATAAATTGGCGCAAGTTATCAAGAAACAATTGTCTGTAATTGTGAAACCAGAACAAATCAAGCTGAAAGAACCAATAAAAGATATTGGAGAACATAGTGTCCACATTGCTTTCAATCACGGGCTAGAGGCCGATATTAGAGTCATTGTCTCTGAGGAATAAACTCCACCGACCCTCGGTGGTTTTTTAATTGACACGAAGTGTCATCCCGAACCGCCGAAGGACGGAGAGGGATCTGTAGACTCTGAGGATTTTATTTTAAAAATTTTTGTTGTCGGAGTGAAGGGTGGCTAAATGTGAAATTATTTGTTATAATATTGTCATTAAAAAAATATCTATCACGTTTTCAACAATTTTAAAAATAAAAAAGTTTATATTTAAGAAAGATCCCTCTCCGCCCAAGGCGGATCGGGATGAAATGAAAAAACTATGTCAAAAGTCAAAAAACGTAAATTCATTTTTGTGGTTGGTGGAGTGCTAAGTGGAGTTGGTAAAGGTGTGACGACTGCTTCTCTTGGTGCGATTTTCAAAGCTAAGGGATTTTCGGTTACAGCTCTCAAGATTGATCCTTATGTCAATGTTGATGCTGGGACAATGAACCCAATTGAGCATGGTGAAGTCTTTGTGACTGATGATGGCGATGAGACAGATCAAGATATGGGCAACTACGAACGTTTTTTGGATACAGATCTTTATGCTGACAATTATATGACTACAGGTCGTATCTATTTGTCAGTAATTGAAAATGAACGTGCTATGAAGTACAAAGGCAAATGTGTGGAAGTCGTACCTCACGTGCCAGAAGAAGTGATTAGAAGAATTGAAACTGCTGCCAAAGAAAAAGATGCAGATATTACACTGATTGAAGTTGGTGGAACTCTTGGCGAATATCAAAATCTTATTTTCTTAGAAGCTGCCCGTATGATGAAAATGAAAAATCCAGAAAATATTGCAGTTGTCATGGTTAGTTATTTGCCTGTACCTTCACATTTGGGTGAGATGAAGACTAAGCCAACACAATATGCTTCTAGAACTTTGAATACCGCAGGGCTCCAAGCAGATATTATCGTTGCTCGTGGTTCTATGGAACTAGACAAGCCTCGTAGTGAAAAGCTGGCTGTATTTTGTGGAGTGCGTAGAGAAAATTGTATTTCTGCTCCTGACGTAGCCTCAATTTATGAGTTACCTCTCAAAATGGAAGCCCAAGATATTGGCAACAAATTACTCAAAGCGTTAAAAATGAAAAGTGTCAAAACAGATTTGACCAAGTGGAAAGCTTTTGTCAACAAAATTGAAAACTCTAAAAAAGAAGTCAAAATTGCGGTCATTGGAAAATATTTTGGTACTGGCAAATTTACTTTGTCAGATTCATACATTTCTGTTATTGAAGCTATCAAACACGCTAGTTGGTTTAGTAATGTCAAACCAGTTTTGACTTGGGTAGATTCAGAAGAATACGAAAAAGACAAAAATAAAGTAAAAGATTTGAAAAATTTTGATGGCGTGATTGTTCCTGGAGGTTTTGGAACTAGGGGAGTAGAAGGGATTATCAATGCGATAGAGTTCGTCCGTGAAAACAATATCCCTTATCTTGGTCTTTGTTATGGTATGCAACTTGCCAGTATTGAATTTGTTCGCAATGTCTTGGGTAAGAAAAAAGCCAATACTGTGGAAATGGATCCAAAAACGACTGAACCAGTCATCCATATCAATCCAAATCAAGAAAGTAACGTCAAGAATCACAGATACGGTGGTACCATGCGTCTAGGGGCCTATGATTGCGCTCTACGCTACGATACCAAGACTTATGAAGCATATAAGCAAGATGTGATTAGCGAGCGTCACAGACACCGTTATGAGTTCAACAATGATTATAGAGATGAGATGGATAATGCTGGTTTGCAAGTCGTGGGTGTCAATCCAGAATCAGGCTTGGTGGAAATAGTAGAATTGAAAGGCCATCCATTTTTCGTGGGTACGCAATTTCATCCAGAGTTCAAAAGTCGTCCGATGAAACCACATCCTTTGTTTAGAGAGTTTGTGAAAGTGGCGATTAGATAATAGTTCAGAGTTCTTAGTTCATAGAAAAACAGTCACGGGGAGTGACTGTTTTTTTACTGATTGGTAATTAAATATATAATATTTAGTTATGACTAGTCCATTAAATTATGAAAAAAATCAAGATATATTTTATCCAAAAACTCGATTGAATATATTTCTGTTCTTTCTGCCATTAAATCGTCCAGTGCATTTTTAAGGTTTAAATTTTTTTTATTTGCGTGTTGGCATAACATTTCAAATTCATAACATCCTAAGATATAAAAATTTTCTGTATCCTGTATCATTTTTGATTTTATTTCCTTTCTTGCGTATTTATTTAAGGCAAACATCTCATCAAGATATACAATAATATTTATGAACGTTTGCTCTGCATACTTGATTTTATCTATTTTCCCTTCTTTTATATGTTGTTCTTTTTTTGGAAATTTATCCAATTCTTTTGAAATGCTTGTGAGTAAGGAATCAACACCTATTTTATCTTTGTCTTCTATACCAGCTTTTGAATAATTATCGAGTTTTCTTTTTTTACATTCAATTTGAAAAATATAGCTTTCACTGACTATTAGCCAATCAGAACTTTTGACTTCGTTTTTTCCATCTTTGTAAGTCTGCTCTGAAAGTAACTGTGCTTTTGAAAAAAATGGAATATTGTAAAATTCTATTATTTCGCCAATATATTTTTCAAATTGTTTACCGAATGCTTGAAAAAGTTTTCCTTTATCTCTATCCTCAAGTTTATCTAGGAGTACATAATACATACCCTCAAAACAGCTATAAAAAAAATCTGACAATGAAGGAATAATGAATTTTTCGATATCTTTTTTTGATCCTGTCTTAATAATTGGAAACCTCTTTAAGGGATTGAATTCATACTTTTTAAGTAAATTATTTGTTACTTCATATTTTTTGTTCTCTTCTTTGAACCCGTCTTGATTTATGGAGAAAACATTCAAAAATTTGTTTAGGTTTTCTTCTGTTAGTAATGGTTTAAGTTTGATAATACTTGTTTCGGTGAAGTTTTTCATTTCAAATGAAGTAGCAAAACCCTCAGTACGAGGACAAAAGTTAGCAAATATACAAGTGCCAATTTTGAGAAGATCGAAAAAATCAAGTTTTAGAATGCTATCTATTTTTTGTTTTAAATCAGATTCAGCTTGGAAAACTTTTTCAAAAAGATAAATAAATCTACCCATTATAGAAGAAGGTAAACGAAGATAAAACCACTGATGATTTGTTGTTCTTAATATCCATAACCAAGCGTCTTTTGAGTTGCTTTTTGTATGGTTTAAATCTGTTTCCATATTCCCGTATTCATACACCAGATTTGTAAGATCAAGATCGTTATATTTGATTTCAGAAGATGTGCATTTTAAAATGCATTGTTTTGCAAAAAAGGAAATAAAATCTTTTGGTAATAAAATGTGATGTTTAACCTTTGGGCCTATATGGAATTCAAATTCTAAATTGATATTTACACCAGTTTGATTACTTAAAAAGGAGCTAAGTTTTTGGAGGGACATTAGCGTATTTATAAAATCAAAAATTTTAACTTTTTTTTGGAAGTCTTTAAAGTTAATTTTACTTTTGAATGGTAATGTTGAATATGTTTCTATTTTCATTTTTTATAATATTTATATATTGATTGTACTTAAAAATAGACTATTTTGCAATTTTCTGGGATTATTGACATGCTTCCTGAAGTGTGTTATAATTTGAGTGTAAAAAGGCTTTTGGCAGTAGTTTATAAACTACAACGTCGAAAGGCTTTTTTTTATTTTATTAGATAAGAGGAAAGGCAGAAATAAAGTATTTTTGTTTAGTCTTTTTATCTTCCTTTATTTGTACAAAAAAAATTTCGTTATCTGGTGTAGATCCTGCAAAACGATGTAGTAGCTCGCCTTTTTTATTGGGATTTTCTTTGGTGGTGGGTGCATATTTACTTTTTTCTATCAATTCTATAGCACAGGGGAATAATGCTAATCTTCTTGCCTTATCTCTTAAATTTTTTTGGTATAAATGTTGCCAAAATATTCCTAAAAATATTTTTTGTTTATCAAAATACGCTGACCTTATATATGGTCGGCGTTTTGATTTATTAGAGATTTTTTTATACTCTTTAGTGACATTTTTCATCATACGTTCAGAGTGTGTGCCTGTCAATTTTTTCTTGTGTGTTTTATAATATTGCATATAACAATATTTTATCATAAAAATCAACAATTTACTATTTGATATAGTTCCAGAATGGTTTTATTATAAAAGTATAGAGAGGATTTTTACCGTGGTTTATATACCACAATTTGGTTGGATGTCTTTTTTATTTTACTTGAAAATTACTATGCAAAGTGCTAATCTAGAAGATGATTATTAACCAATTTTATGGAAACCAGACCCCTCGCCGACAAAATGCGACCTGCCAACTTTGATGAATTCTTCGGACAAGAAGAAATCGTGGGAGAAGGCAAACTACTTCGTAAGCTGATTGAAACAGATCAGCTGTCTTCGCTTGTCTTTTGGGGTCCTCCGGGTGTTGGTAAGACTAGTTTGGCACATATCATAGCAGAATCTACCAATTCTCATTTTGTAGCCTTATCAGCAGTAGAAAGTGGAAAAAAAGATTTGATGAGAGAATTCAAAGAAGCTGAAAAAAGATTATTGGCTGAAAACAAAAAAACTGTTTTGTTTGTAGATGAGATTCATCGTTGGAGTAAGGCTCAACAAGATACGTTACTTCCTTATGTAGAAAAAGGGAGTATTGTGATGATAGGTGCGACAACAGAAAATCCTAGTTTTGAAATTATAGGACCACTCTTGTCACGTTCTCGTGTTTTTATTTTGAAGAAGTTGGAAAGTGAGGACATAAAGAAATTGTTAGAGCATGCTTTGTCAGACAAAGACAGGGGACTCGGAAATTTTCAAATTGGGTTAGAAGATGAGACGTTAGATTTGTTGGCTGATTTATCTGGTGGTGATGCTCGTGCGGCGCTCAATGCTCTTGAACTAGCTGTGAAAGCCAAGCGTGTTAGTGAGTTCCCTTCCCTTGTAGGGAAGGGGCAGGGAAGGGTCTCAGATGTTGTAAAAAAAGAAAATATACAATCTACTAAAAAACATTTAGATAAAAAATTAAAAGATAGTGAGTTAAATACGTCGGAGACCCCCTTCCAACCTCCCCCTATAAGCGGTAGTGTACAGTAATTTTAATCAAAATCAAGAAAATTACGCACAACCTTGCGGAGATTTGCTATAGGTCGAGTGTTGAACCTTTTTCTTGAACATTTAAGTGTCATCCCGAGCGACTGAAAGGAGTCGAGGAACCCCCTTGCTGTTTATTTTTTTCAGTAATTTAAGGGGATTTCTCGACTTCGTTCACTCGTCCCTCGTTCACTTCTCTCGGAATGACGTTTCTATTTTATCTTAAAAAGGTGTGCACTACCGCTCGTAGGAGAGGAATTTATATTCTTAAAAAAAACGTTCTATAAATTGAGAACGTTTTTGTAAATTACTTAATCTGCTGTATCTGCTGACAAGCTGACTCTGCTGTTAGGTGCGCAAATATCTCCTCATCGCCAAACCACTAGAGACAATGGTAAGTAAAAATACTACTCCAAATTCAATACTCAAAATGAATAACAAATTTTGTGACAAATAATTGGAAAGCAAATTGTTCTTTTCAAAAATAACACTTATATAAGGATCCAAAAACTTCAAAAAGAAATCTACCAACACATAAGACAATCCCACACTTATGATGCTAAAAAGTAAGGATTCAACCATATAAGGACCTCGTATAAACCAACTAGTAGCCCCTACCAGACGTTTTATACCAATTTCAGTACGCTGGGTATATATTGCCACTCTGATAGTGTTAAAAATGATTATAAAGGCAATCACAGCAAAAAGAATAGTCAAAAAATAAGTAAATTTCTGAACATTGGTAGTAATGACATGAATACGATCAATAGCCGTCTCTGTATCTCCAAAAGTCTTAGCTTCTATAATATTTTCATATTCAGGAACACTAAGTGCTTTGATAATTTTACTATAATCTTTTGGATCACGGGTCTTGATAATAAGAGTCGGCCCTAAAGGATTTGTGC
>Ga0210037_1002396_pt1 | contig 9861 bp, 9 predicted proteins | sample CryGey08umfilter_3_FD_185451 | JGI IMG/M metagenome (GOLD analysis project Ga0210037, IMG submission 185451) | Groundwater microbial communities from aquifer in Utah, USA - Crystal Geyser 4/9/14 0.8 um filter (SPAdes) (version 3) | ecosystem: Environmental > Aquatic > Deep subsurface > Groundwater...
CAAGGTTCTGTCATTATAACATTTTATCAAATGAGGTGGTGGGAAGTTCTGTGGTAATGGCACTTGGTTTTTCCACCTTTCCGAATAATTTTTCTTTCCAATTGTTCCATTTGTATTTACGAGCCATTATAAAAAGGAATATGGGATAAACAATTAACACAGGAAAAAGTATATCAATGCCTGCCGTGGGTTCTGAAATATCTATTAACACCGAATTGGTTTGAAATACTGTCCAATCTGCAGTTACTAACATAGCGGCAATTAAATTATTCCCGGCATGAAATCCCAAAGCAAGTTCCATTCCCTCATCCATCAACGTCATAATGCCTAGTAGAAATCCTGTGCCAATATAATAAAGCATGATAATGTTGCCCAATTTTTCGACTTCGGGATTTGCAAGGTGCAAAAGTCCAAAGGTGAAAGAGGTTAGAATTAGGGGTAACCATCTGTTTTTTGCTAAAACACCAATTCCTTGCATCAAATAGCCGCGAAAAAGATATTCTTCCATACTTGTTTGTAGCGGTATTAAAACAATAGCGATAACGGCTAAAATTAAAAAAGGAACTAATTGAAATTGCACAATATAACTTTCGGGATTTGTATAATAATCAATTCCTGTGAGCACCAATGTAAATATCCCAATCATTCCAAAACCAAACCAAAATCTGCCCCAATCCATTTTTTTTCTGGACGTAGTAGCTTCTACTATTGGCTGTTTATGCATAAATTTAATCACTAAAAATAGTGCTCCTAATCCAACTGCAAAAGATAGCAGCATTAAGAAAAGGGTGAGATTAGGATTTAAAATAGTCATCAATTTATTGGTGTCGGAAAGTTCATCAAAACTACCGCCCTCTTGCATTACTTTAAAAGCTGCTGCACCCAAAAATGGAATGGACCCTATTTGAGTTGCAATAAAGACTATGACGATTCCTAAGGCATATCGCCACCATTCGTGAAGAGATTTAAAAGCTTGTGCTATATACATATTTATGGAAGCGTTATTAATTAATTGGTTATTTTTAAATTCATATACAATTTGTTACAAATATCTCCAACTTGACAAAGGATTGTACTTTAGTGTCCCATTTTTCACTTCTAAAGGCGATTTAATATTATTTGTATATAAACTTCCTGTGCCTAAACCTTGCGGTAATTTACTGTTTTTTGTAAAGGTATATTGGGCTATGGCATTCAACCCGACATTACTTTCAAGAGCAGAGGTAATCCACCATCCACAGTTTTGATTTTCTGCCAGTGAAATCCACGTGTCACATCCATGAAAACCTCCCACCAAACTCGGCTTTAAAATTAGGTAGTGCGGTTGGATTGTTTGTAGGAGTTCTTGCTTTTTTGTTACAGAAAAAACACCTATTAATTCTTCGTCTAATGCAATGGGAAGTGGTGTTTTCTTACATAATTCTGCCATTTCTTGCCATTGTCCAGCTTTGATGGGTTGCTCGATGGAATGCAATTGTAAGTCGGCAAGTATTTTAATTTTTTCAAATGCTTCTGTAACGGCAAAAGCTCCGTTAGCATCTACTCTTAGTTCTATATCTGCCGGCGAAAATTCTTTTCTAACAGATTTTAATAATTCTATTTCTGAATGAAAATCAATCGCTCCAATTTTCATTTTTATGCACCGAAAACCCTGTTCTATTTTTTCTAGAATCTGGGTTTTCATAAATTGCTTTTCTCCCATCCACACCAAACCGTTTATGGGAATAGCGGTTTCGCCTTTAGTAAAATCCGAAGGATATATTTCAAAAGAATTTTTTGCATTAAGTGAAAGAAAAGCGGTTTCTAAACCAAACTGTATGGAAGGAAATTCTTCTAGTTCCTGTAACAAATACTCCAATTCTTTTGAGATGTTATTACAAACCCACAACAACTTTTCCTCATAATCTGGCCGATCGTCAATACTTAATCCTCGAAGGATGCCGCACTCGCCTACTCCTTTTTTATTATCCTTAAATATTTCTATAAACCAAGTTTCTTTGCTGTTTAAAATGCCTCGAGAAGTACCGCTTGGGTGCTTGAATTCTAGGATGTATTTTTTATAAGTTGCTTTCAAGGCAGGTGCATTATTTCATGCTTTATTTTTAACAGCTAGGCTAAAATTATATTTTTTACAACTCGATACTTTCTGTTAACTCTAATAGCATCAAATCTTTACCAGAATTATAAAACTTGCGTTTTGCTTCTTCATGGTCAATGACAATATAGCCAAATGTATCGTAATGACACCCAATAATTTTATCACATTCAATAAATTGTGAAGCAATAATAGCATCGTCTATTCCCATCGTAAAATTATCGCCTATAGGTAAAATAGCAATATCTAATTTGGTGTACAACGGGATGAGTTTCATATCCATAGTTAAAGCAGTATCTCCAGCTATGTATATGTTTTTGTGTTCGCCTTCTATAACAAAACCACCGGGTTGACCACCATAACTACCATCAGCAAAAGAGCTGGTGTGGTGTGCAATAACGTATTTTACCTTTCCAAAATCAAAATTCCAACTTCCCCCAAGGTTCATAGGATGCACAGTGATTCCTTTATTTTCATAGTGCGTTGCTATTTCAAAATTGCTTACAATAACTGCTCCGGTATTTTTGGCAATGGCTTCGGCATCCAGCGAGTGGTCCTGATGTGCGTGAGTTAGTAGTATATAATCTGCCTTTACATCAAGGATATTAATTTTACCATGTAACAATGGGCTGCCACTAATAAAAGGATCTATTAGAATGTGTTTTCCCTTGATTTCTAATGCAAAACTGTTGTGTCCGTAGAATGTGATTTTCATATTGTTTTTTTATCATATAAAGATAGTAAACAAAATTGCAAACAAAAAAGTACTGAGCGCAACCTTCTTCAATTCGCCGTCTAACATGATTGGGACTTTATTTTTAAAAACTGTTTTTAGGTTTAACAGAAAAGGAATAAAAGCAATCAGATATACAAACTGTATGGGCTCACTGTAATTTAAAACTGTAAAAATTACTGCGCAAACCATTCCGAATAACAACAAAAAGGCATGGTACTTTTTGGCTTTCTGTATGCCTAACTTCACCACCAACGTATTTTTTCCAGCCGCACTATCATTTTCAATGTCGCGCATATTATTCAGGTTTAACACTGCGGTGCTAAAACAACCAATAGCTGTTGCGGGCAAAATTAACTGCCAATGAAGGTTGTGGGTGAACAAATAATAACTTCCCAAAACGCTCAAAAGCCCAAAAAACAGAAAAACAAAAACATCACCCAAACCAGAATAGCCATAGGCTTTCTTTCCCACGGTATATTTAACTGCAGCGATTATGGAAACAATGGTAAGATTGAAAAACACAAACGAAATAATGAAGTTTTCATTTCTGAAAGCGCTAAAAATCAATATTGTAGCCAAAAAAAATGTGATGACTCCCGTAATAATCATCCCAATTTTCATTTGTTTGGGTGAAATAATCCCTGAAGCAACCATTCGTTTTTCACCCTCCCTATTGGCATCAGTTCCCCGTATGCCGTCGCCGTAATCGTTCGCGAAATTTGACAAAACCTGAAACCCGATGGTGGCTAAAATTGCCAACCAAAAAAGACAAGATGTCCACAATGGCGCACTTGAACTCATTGATTCAATATTTCCGAGTGAAGCTCCAACAATAATCCCCGAAACCGAAAGCGGTAAAGTTCGCAACCTTGCCGCGGCAATCCAAGCTTTAATTTTTGTCATTAATTATTTTTTATTGAAGTACAAAAATACGCTTTAAATGTAATAACCGCCTCTAATTAAAGAAGCGGTTTCCCAGCTTAATAATTGAACAATTTAAAAAATAATTAACTACTTAACAATTAACTTTTGTGAAATACCTTTTGAGTTTTTAATAATATAAGTTCCTGATGAAAGTGTAGAAACATTTAAAGAACCGGTTTCTTTTTCTGAAATAACCAAACGTCCCAACATATCAAACACTACATAAAAATCTGGCTTGCTTAAGAAAACGTTACCATTTGCTGGGTTTGGATAAACTTTAAAAGTATCATTCGAAGCAAATTCGTTATCATTTACCGAAAGAACATTATCCAATGAATAAATGCTTAGGGTGGCGCTCACTTCGTTTGAAAGGATTACCAAAGCTTTTCCGGTTGGGCTATCTGCAGCTTCAACATAAACAACACCTTCAGGGCCCAAATCGCCACTCTCTGGATCTCCGGGAACAGTTCCTCGGCTGTTTACATATTGAAGATATACCGGGTTAACAGGATCCGTAATATTGTAAACCATCATTCCTCCTATTCTTTCCAATAAAATAAATGCATAAGCCTCATTTCCAATTTGCTTAACAATAACACCTTCTGGCTCTGGCCCTTTGTTATCGCTTCTGTTTTTGAAGTTGTTGTTACTATTGCTCGCGTTGAAAATGCCTCCCAAATTAGGGTCTGCAGCGGTGATAACTTCAAAATCGTTGCCACTGTCGTAAACCAAGTTTCCTGTTGTTGCTTCAAAAATACTGAAGGAACGTCCACCGAAAACATGGATTTCTTCGTAAAGGCCATCGCCATTTTCATCACCCGATGCAGCGGTAAAGTTTATATCACCAAGATTGGTTTCCAGTTTCAAAATATCAATATCTGAAAACACAGCAGGATCAAGAATATAATCTGCATCGTCAAGTTTTCTTTCTTCGGAGTACCCTGAGTAATCACGAGAGTCACCTTCGTTTGCGGTAACTATATAAGCTGTTCCGTTTACGGTATAATAGGAAACAGCGTCTGGCATATACAAACCTTTAATTGGCCAAGATGCATTGAAAATGAAATCGGTTTCATCTGAAGTATCCAAAGAGTTCTGCGGTAAACTGTGGTCTTTTTTTCCGAAAGAAATAATCTCGGTAATCTCCAAAGTGGAAAGATCAATAATTGCATAGGCATTGTTTTCTTGAAGCGTAACATAAGCCATTTGTGAGTCATCTGAAACCGCAATGTATTCTGGTTCCATATCTTGAGAAACCGAAGCACCCGGGCCAAATACTCTAACTCCAGCTGCAATTAAGGCTGCTTGTTGTGCATCAAAAGAATTGAAATTCAAAGTTGTTACATCGGCTTGTGTAATATTTCCCAAACCAGCAGAAACATCAATTACAGATACCGAACCTTCTGGATCTATAGTGTAATCGTCACTCGGCTGACCTTCATTAGCTACCAAAAGTTTAGTGCCATCGGGTGAAAAAGTAAGCATATCAGGCAGTGAGCCAACTTCCAAAACGGTTGGGTTGTTACCATCTGTATCTGCAAGAACCACAAAACCATTGTCAAGTGGGTTGGTGGCGGCAATGGCTGCAGCAACAATTCCGTTATTTACGGCTACACTTTGTACAGAACTTCCGAAAACAGTAATATCTACAGTTGCCAAAGAGGTTATATTTTGTGGATCAGAAAAATCCAAAGCTTCAATTGAAGTGTCATTTGTAACAAACAGACGTTGTGTTGTAGGATCGTGAGCAGTAATTTCTGCAGTTCCGCTTGCATCTACCAAATAACTGGCCAGATAATTTACATCAAGTTCCGAAGCATTAGCTGTAGGAACTACAGTATCGTCATCAAGAATATATGTTGAAAAAATATTTGTAGCCCCTATTACCACGTTCGACTCATTGGTAAGTGTAAGCACAAAAAACAAGTCGCTTCCATCATTTGTATTATTGATGATTGGAATTGTCACAGATTGCGAGGCAGTACTTCCTGCAGTAAAGGTCAAGGTTTCTGAAGTGGCAAAGGTGAAATCTGTTCCTTCCACAGCGGTTCCTCCTATTAGTAAACTAACATCAACTGTTCCATTAACTGTTGGTGCTTGTGAAACTTCAACATTTATAGTTACAGAAGCTCCATCTTCCGATACGGAAATATAAGGTGTCTCAAATTGCACGCTTGCTGTTGGGGCAACTACTGGCTCAAAACTTCCCAAAGAAACTATGGTACTTAAAGCAGCGCCACCGTTGCATATACCTTGTCCATCCAATATTTGCAACGCACCGAAGGTCCAGTTTGAAGGATCAAAAGTTCCAGCGTTTGCATTTGAAAAATTATTTCTTAAGTAATATGAATCTTCGTGTTCCCAAGCTGTTCCACTTCCATCCACATTTTCTTCTCCAAAACGGTCAATAACAACCGCATTGTTATCTACAATTTGAAAAGCATCATCACCGTTAGAATTGATATTTGAATTTTCAAGAATATTGGTTGTGATGCCAAATTCCGTAGTGAATATAGCTTCGTTGTTCGTTATATAAATAAACGAATCAGAAACGCTTGCAAATGAAGACAAGTCTATAGTTGCGGAAAATCCTCCTCCGTTAGATTGACGTTGAACGGCCCAACCATTAAAATCGATAGTTCCATCTACATAAATTTCAAGAACACGACCAGTAGCGCCCGAACACGGCGAATCAACATAACCTGTAATTAAAGCTTGTTGCGCAAAGGCAAAAGAGCTAAAAAGTAAAAGAGTAAAAATTGTAATTTGTTTCATCTTATTATTGTTTTAAAATTTCCGCTAAATTAAGTTAGGTTTTTAGCAATCATTTTAAATCAACTTTAACTTTAAATGAAGAATAGTTTGTTTTATAAAGAAACCATCGCTTTAATTTTAAGCCATTGTAAATTGAAGGTTAATATTAAAAAAAAGGTTATTTTCGGTAAGAAATTAAAAAAAAATTTCATGACCTATATTATTACACACCATTTAGGAATGCTTTTGCTGCGTCTTGGATTCGGCGGAATGATGCTTATACATGGAATTCCGAAACTTTTAAAAATACTTTCGGGCGATTTCTCTTTTGGGGATCCAATTGGGATTGGAGAGCCAGCATCATTAGTTTTGGCAGTTTTAGGCGAAGTGCTTTTCCCAATACTAGTAATCGTTGGATTTAAAACCAGATTGGCTGCGATTCCCATAATTATTACAATGATAGTTGCTGCTTTTGTTGTTCACGCAGCTGACCCGTTGGGAACAAAGGAAATGGCAATTCTATACTTAATTGGGTTTGTTGCGATTGCACTTTTGAGTGCTGGGAAGTATTCTATTGATAGGAAATAGTTGATGGTTTTCAGTTGTCGGTTTAACTCAAATATTTTCAATTAAAAATTTTTACCAACAAATCCTTCAACAAATCGCCTTGTGAAAGATTTGCGGCACCCACGCCTTTACTTTTCATATCCACTTCGCGGATTGCAGCAATAATTGCGCTCACTTTTTTCATGGGATAGTTTCTGGCAGCCAATTCATATTCTTTTATAAAAAAAGGTGCAACACTTAAAACTTTCGTAGCTTCGCTTTTGCTTTTTAAAGCATGGTACTTTAAAACTAAAGAAAAAAACCGATATAAAATACCCACGGTTACTACTAGTGGATTGTTTTTGGAATTTTGCGCAAAGTAATTTGCAATAGCAAATGATTTTTTTATGTCCTTACTGCCTATTGCTTTTTGTAATTCAAAATTATTAAAATCTTTGCTAATTCCTATGTTTTCCTCTATGAGCTCTGGAGTAATTTCTTGTCCTGGTTTTACAATTTGATTGAGTTTTTCAAGCTCTTTAGCAATTTTACCTAAGTCATTTCCTAAGAACTCTACAAGCATACTTGCAGCTTTTAGAGAAATACTATGTCCATTGTTTGCTAAGGTTTTTTTAATCCAATCCCCTACTTGATTTTCATACAATTTTTTCCCTTCAAAAACTACTCCTGCTTTTTTGATGGCCTTGTACAGTTTTTTACGCCTGTCCAAAGTTTTATATTTGTAGTTAAGTACTAAAACAGTAGAAGGCTGTGGGTTTTCAACATAACTTTCTAAATTTTCAATCGTTTTTGCCAGCTCTTGTGCTTCCTTAATTATAACAACTTGTCGGTCTGCCATCATGGGGTACCGTTTGGCATTGCTTATGATCTCTTCAACCGTTACATCTTGACCGTAAAGCACCATTTGGTTAAATGCTTTTTCGTCTTCCGTTAGCAGATTTTTTTCTAAAAAATTGGATAGGAAATCTATATAGTAGGGTTCTTCTCCGGAAAAAAGATAGATAGGTTTAATACTGCCTTTTTTAATATCGTTGATTATTCTTTTTGCTTCTTCCATTAAAAAAATATTCTCATTTTTGTAGTATGCAAAAACTTCATTTTTCAGAATTCGCCTTCCGATTCAAAAGTAGCGAAAATAAAATTTCCATCTTTGATGAAATACGAAAAAAGTTTGTGGCGCTAACTCCCGAAGAATGGGTACGGCAACATGTGGTACAGTTTCTTTTGCTGGAAAAACACTATCCAAAAAGTTGGATAAATGTGGAGAAAGAACTAAAATTACATCATACTACAAAAAGGTATGATGTTGTGGTTTATAAACCGGATGGCAGCATTTTTCTTGTTGTAGAATGCAAAGCACCATCGGTTGCCATTAAACAGGCTACTTTTGATCAAATTGCTCGGTATAACCTCAGCTTACAAGCAACGTATTTAATGGTGACTAATGGTTTGAACCATTACTATTGCCAATTAGATTATGAAGCAGAAAAGTATCATTTTTTAAATGAATTGCCTGATTATACCTGAGTATTTTCTTTTTTATTAATGAATAGAAAGAGATTAAAAAAATTCTTATATTCTTTCTATTCATTAATAAAATTGAATTAAACCCTAATTCTAAGACCTAAAATTAAACAACCCTTCTAGGGTTTAAAACCCTAGAAGGGTTCATTAAAATAAATTTTGAACCTTAAATTATAAAACCTACTTTGTATCTTAGCCTTTATGAAAACCGCAGTCGTAATTTTAAATTGGAATGGCAAACAATTACTCGAGAGGTTTTTGCCTAGTGTTATTGCTTACTCTTCTGAAGCACTGATTTATGTTGCCGATAACGCTTCAACCGACGATTCCATTTCTTTTTTAAAAACATTCTATCCTGAAATAAAAATCATACAAAACAAGGAAAACGGTGGCTTTGCAAAAGGGTACAATGATGCATTAAAACAAGTGAATGCAGAAATTTTTGTTCTCTTAAATTCGGATGTAGAAGTGACACAAAACTGGCTGACTCCTGTTTTAAATCATTTAAAAAAACATTCTGAAGTAGTTGCTGCCCAACCTAAAATTTTAGATTATAAAAACAAAAACCATTTTGAATATGCCGGTGCTGCCGGTGGATTTATAGACAAATTTGGTTACCCATTTTGTCGGGGTCGAATTTTCAATACCATTGAGGAGGACAAAGGGCAATACAACGATATTGTTCCTATTTTTTGGGCAAGTGGTGCCTGTTTTTTTGTTAAATCAGCCGCTTTTTGGGAAGCCGGAGGTTTTGATGAAGACTATTTTGCCCATCAAGAAGAAATTGATTTGTGTTGGCGATTTCACAACAAAAACCAAAAAGTTTCTTATGTTGGTACTTCGAGTGTGTATCACTTGGGGGGCGCTACTTTAAAAAACAGCAACCCAAAAAAAACATTTTTAAATTTTAGAAATTCCTTATTTTCCATTCTTAAAAATGCGCCGAGAAAACAACTTTTTTATTTAATTTTCGTCAGGATGCTTTTAGATGGTTTTGCAGCCGCTCAATTTTTACTTTCTTTACAACCTTTACATTTTTTAGCTATTGGTAAAGCACATTTTTCCTTCTATATCCATTTCAAAAAAATATATTGTAAAAGAATGAATAACAAACAAATAGATAAATATTACAACCTATATCTACTACTTTATTTGTATTTTTTTAAAGATAAAAAACATTTTAACAGTTTATAATAATTTAAACATAAAATATTGTTAAAACCCACAAAAAACGGCACTAAATTTGATACTTTTGAGGTGC
>Ga0210037_1002404_pt1 | contig 9849 bp, 7 predicted proteins | sample CryGey08umfilter_3_FD_185451 | JGI IMG/M metagenome (GOLD analysis project Ga0210037, IMG submission 185451) | Groundwater microbial communities from aquifer in Utah, USA - Crystal Geyser 4/9/14 0.8 um filter (SPAdes) (version 3) | ecosystem: Environmental > Aquatic > Deep subsurface > Groundwater...
AGGACCTGTTGGAGCGGCTGCCTGAGTCTCCCCCGTTTTTCGAAGGCGACGGAATCTCCGATCGCTGGGAGCGCTATTTCGTCACGGAAATCGTCCGGGAGAAAATCTTCGAACTCTATCACGAAGAGGTCCCCCACGCCTGCGCGGTGATGCTCGAACAATTCCGGGAAGAACCGGGACGCAAGGACCGCATCATCCTCACCATCTACGTCGAACGGCCTCCCCAAAAGGGAATCGTAATCGGCAAAGGCGGAATGGCCATCCAGAAACTTCGCATCCATTCCCACAAGGCCATCGAAAAGTTTCTCGGGCGGAAGACGGAACTGGAACTCTTCGTCAAGGTCCGCAAGAATTGGCGCAAGGACCCCGGCGCCCTGAAGGAATTCGGATATTGACCTCTAGCCGCCGCAACGGAGACCGACCATGAGAACGATCCTCATTTTCCTCGGGGCGCTGATGCTCGCCGCCGGGCCCTCAGCCGCGCAGCAGACCGACGAATTCGCATGGCTGGAGGAAATCGACGGAACCAAGGCGATCGACTGGGCGCGCGCGCGCAACACCGAAGCGCTCGCGTTCTTCCAGGCCGACTCGCGCTACGAAACCCTGAAGACCGAAGCCGAAGACATACTGCAATCGACGGACCGCATCCCCTACTTCACGCGCCGCGGGGTCTGGCTCTACAACTTCTGGCAGGACAAGGATCACGTGCGCGGAATCTGGCGGCGAACAACGCTCGAGGAGTACCGCAAGCCCTCGCCGAACTGGGAGACCATGCTCGACGTCGACGCCCTCGGCGCCGTCGAAAACAAAAGCTGGGTCTACAAGAGCGCAATCTGCCTCCCCCCTGCTTATCTGCGCTGCATGATCAAGCTTTCCGACGGCGGGAAGGACGCGTCCGTCTGGCGGGAATTCGACGTGATGAAGAAGGCCTTCCTTCCCGAGGGCTTTACGGTGCCCGAGGCCAAATCGGACCTCGCCTGGCTCGACGAAAACGCGCTGCTGCTCGGGACCGACTTCGGCCCCGGCAGCCTCACCGACTCCGGCTATCCGCGCGTCGTCAAACGGTGGCGCCGCGGCGAACCGCTGGAGAAAGCGACGACGGTGTTCGAAGGCGCGAAAGAAGACGTCAGCGCCTGGCCGTGGGTGTCCCACCGTCCGGAGGGAACGACGGTGATGGTGGGAAAGAGCCCCTCGTTTTTCACCTCCCAAATCTGGATTCTGAACGAACAGGGGGAGCGCGTTCGCATCCCTCTGCCCGATGACGCGCAACTCAAGGGCGTGTTCCAGGGACGGATGCTCGCAACGCTGCGCACGGCATGGAAGGACTTCCCGGCCGGGGCGCTGATCGCGATGGACCTGGCGGAGGTCCGGGGCGCAAAAGCGGATCCTCGCACCGTTTTAGTGTACGAACTCGGCGAGAACTCGGGATTCTCGGGCGGGCTGTCCCTCACGCAGGACGCCGTCGTTTTCGGCGTCATGACGGACGTGAAAACGGCGCTGCATGAAGCGCGCTTCGACCGCGATGGAGAGGCGATGATCCGGAAGCTTCCGGGACGCACGGACGGCACCGCGTTTTTGTCGCACGCCGACGATTACTCCAACGACATCTTCTTCGGCTACACCGACTTCCTGACGCCGACCTCGCTGCTCCATCTGCGCGAAGGCGCTCTTGAACCCGAACTGCTCAAAGCCCTGCCGGCGAAATTCGACGCTTCAGGCGTGGACGTGCAGCAGTTCTTCACGGTCTCCAAGGACGGGGAGGCGATCCCCTATTTCCTCGTCGGACAAAAGGGCATGAAATTCGACGGGAAGAACCCGACCCTCCTTTACGGATACGGAGGATTCGAGGCCTCGATGACTCCGGGCTACAACGCGGCGCTGGGAAAGATGTGGCTGGAACGCGGCGGGGTCTACGTTCTCGCGAACATCCGCGGCGGCGGAGAGTACGGTCCCGCCTGGCATCGCGCCGCGCTCAAGGAAAATCGCCAGAAGGCCTTCGACGATTTCATCGCCGTCGCGGAGGATTTGATTTATCAGAACATCACCTCCCCGCGCCGCTTGGGCATCATGGGAGGCTCCAACGGCGGGCTGCTGGTCGGCGCCGTCGCCATGCAGAGGCCCAAACTGTTCAACGCCGTCGTGTGCCAGGTTCCGCTGCTCGACATGCTCCGCTACAACAAACTACTCGCGGGCGCGAGTTGGATGGGCGAGTACGGCAATCCCGACGATCCGGCGATGCGCGAAGTTATCCGCAAGTATTCGCCGTATCAGAACGTGCTGTGGTACAAAGAGCGGCGCTATCCGGAAATATTCTTCATCACCTCGACGAAGGACGATCGCGTTCATCCGGGGCATGCGCGCAAGATGGTCGCGAAGATGCTCGGCCGCAACCACCGGGTTTGGTACTACGAGAACATCGAGGGCGGACATTCCGCCGCGGCCGACCTCAAACAGGCCGCGATGCGCAAAGCCCTCGAATTCACCTATTTGCTGAAATACCTGAAAGACTGAGCGGGGGAAAAACAGAGGCGGGAGCTTGCGAACCCATGCGTGTTCGCAAGCCCCCGCGATCTCGTTTCGTCCGACTCGGCGCGTCCCGGTTCGGTCTCGGCGACGACCTCCTCAGACCGGCCGCTCTACATCCCCCCCCCCAAAGCGGGAAATGGAGCCCACCACCTGACCGGTCACGAGAAGTCCCCGGGAGTCGACGCGCGGGGTTGGACAAGGTAGGTATAGCCCCGGGCGACAAAATTAGCAAGGCCCAATTTCACCCTGTCAAACCCATATAGAAATGTCAGGTGCGTTTACAGCGCACGCGTTGTACTTGTAGGAGTTAACACCGTTGGCAACCAATCCGTATTCATCGCTGTAGAAGAACTTCCAGGCTCCCCCGCTCGAACCGCCAGTCAAAGGGCTTCCGACTCCGAATCAGGTCGACCAAATCCCCAGGCATGTTGGCGAAAAACTTGTCGATTACCTTTTGGGGAGCCGTTATCAGGGCAGTCGCCATCGTCTCAGTAGTTAATCCCCGATAAATCTCGCCAATTTCGTTGTCAGGGAAGTCTGCAATTTCCTCGAATTGAGTCATCACGATACTATCTCTACCTGCTGCTCGCCCGGCCACGAAGCATCAATCCCGCGGAATCTCCCGAAGACGCTCAACAAGAGACTCGCGCGTCACCGAGATTAGACCATCGGTCTCCAGATCGACCGAGGGAGATGGTTCAACAACGAAAATTTTTCCCTTGACGGCTGGAAAATTCTCGAGAATAAACTTTGCAGCATCGATAGTTCCCTCTCCCAGATCAACCACATGCAAATCACCGGATCCAATCCCAACACCTATTTTTGCTCCACCAAGCGTAATCGTGGGATCAACGGGTTGTAGCACGATAAAAAACCCCGCCGCTCCAATCCTCTCAGCAACCTGCTTACTAGATTTATCACCACCGAGAGCGTAGTAGCACACATCCACTTTTTTGATCACTTTGTATTGCCCTCTGTCGACATCTGACCGGAAGGGCACTTGCCCGAATGCTCAAATCCTTCCTTGAGGGCCCAATCCTTATTGAACAATGAGTTTGAACCTTGAAATGCCCCTCCCGGAGTGCACATAGGTTTGACCTGCCTACAAAGCAGTTCCGCCTGCGCGGGCATTGGCCTTTCGCGCAAAGGAGGGAAAATGTACAGGTACGGCAAGCCACAACAATTGTAATGACACGCAAGACGCCAAGTAATCACATCCGGTGATGGAATTATCTCAACATCGTTCCGAAGGTACTCACAATCCTTCAGATTGCGGAAATGGCTCTCGACCTTATCGATTAACTTCTTAATTTTTTCTTCCCAGGCGCGAATCGCTTCCACAAACGCATCCCACTTCGGCTTAAGCTCACCGACCTGCTTCTTCCACTCCTCAACCGTAGCATTATGTTTGCGAACATCCTCGTTGTACTCATCAATGATTTTGTTCAAACGAGCGGCATTATCAACACACCATTGATGTCTCTCCGGGGGATGAGTAGGAAGGCAACGTCTCTCGTGCTCAGCACCCTGCGTTTTAATATCGGCAAGCCGCACGTCCAGTTTCTTCTTATTTTCGTTTAGCTGCGCTTGCTCCTCTGAGAGGCTTGTGTCTTTTGCATCCAATTCGTCTGCCTCAGGCAGCATCCCGTCCCGCTCGGAGGTGATATCCACACCTTCCGCACGAAAAGCTTCTCGGAGCCCAACTTCGATATATTCCATCCGGTGGTCCTTCAAGATGCCCTGCATTGTTAAATGATTCTGATGGTTGACCAAATAATTCCGGAGTCGATTATGCAGAGGGATAATATCCCCAAAGAGCTCAACCAAGGTCTCCTGCCTAGGATCGACCGCAGGCTCAGCTTTCAGCGTAGGCTTTAATAGCCAAGGCACCATGCCTGACTCTCCAATTTCGGGAACCGTGCTGTTTTTTTCCTTGGTCTGATTCTGAGCTTGCTCTAGTACAACCGAAGCATCTATCGATTCATCAAAATTGAACTTGGACTTCGCTTGAGCTGACCGGGAAGGCGCATAGGGCCAATAGCAGTGACAGTGAGGTGAAGCGCATGAATTCCTCCGAGGGGAGGGCTGAAATTCCCATTCTCGAGTAGGCCAATATACCCATGACAACACTGCATGTCAACGACACTCCGCCAAGACCCATTTTGGGGCCGTTAGGAGAAATACGAGGAGCGCGCCGCCACGATTTTGGCGACCTCGGCGTCGGAAAGGGGGTTCTGACGGCCGAGCATCTTGGTCACGAGCATGATTTTCGCGAACTGCTCGACGGTTTCCATCCGCCCCCAGGCCTGCTTCAGATCCTTCCCGTAGGTCACGGCCCCGTGATTGGCCATCAGCATCGCGTTATGATCGCGGATGCAGCACATCAAGGTCTCGGGAAGCTCCTCCGTGCCTGGGGTTCCGTATGGGGCGAGCGGGACCTTCCCGAGTTGGAGAATCACTTCGGTGGCGATGGGCTGATCCAGCGGCACCCCCGCGCAGGCGAAGCCCGTTGAGATCGGCGGGTGGGCGTGGACGACCGCCTCCACGTCGGGCCGCTGAGCGTAAATCCGCAGGTGCATGCGGAACTCCGTCGTCGGTTTGCGGCGGCCGAAACGAGTCCGGCCCTGGAGATCCACGACGACGAGGTCCTCTTCCTTAAGCTCGCCTTTCGGGACTCCGGAAGGCGTCACCAGCACCAGCTCCCCGTGCAGCTTCACGGAAATGTTCCCGTCGGTGGCGACCACGAATCCCTGCGCGTACATCTTGCGGCCGATGTCGACGATTTCACGGCGGAGCTGTTTTTCGGTGGGTTTCATGGTTCGAAAAGAGCTTTATTATTGTATAATTTATTAGATCTTTTTATGAAAGCCCTCGTTTATCTCGGTCGGAAGGACATCCAGCTCCAGGACATTCCCATTCCCGAAATCGGGGAAGGCGAATTATTGCTTTGCGTCGAAGCGTGCGGACTCTGCGGCTCCGACCTTCTCAAGATCGATTCCGCCATCCGCGATCGCGCCGTGCCGCTCGGGCACGAAGTCGCCGGCCGCGTTCACGCCGTCGGCAAAGGCGTGACGAAGTTCAAGAAAGGCGACCGCATCGTCGTCAGTCACCACGTCCCCTGCCTCGACTGCCACTACTGCCGCCGCGGAACCGAGTCCATGTGCCGCGAGTTCAAGCGCACGAACCTCGATCCGGGCGGATTCTCCGAATTCGTCAGGATTTCCGCGCGGCACGTCGAGCATGTCGCCCTCAAACTTCCCGCGTCGCTGCCCTTCACGCACGCGACGATGATCGAGCCCCTTTCCTGCGTTTTGAGGAACCTCCGCCGCATCGGCGCCCGCCAGGACGATACCGTCGTGGTCGTCGGGCTTGGCTTCATCGGGCTGCTCACCGCACTCGCGCTCAAGCGCATCGGAGCTACGGTCGTCGGAATCGACATCGATCACATGCGCGTTCGCGCGGCGAACAAACTCGGCATTCATCACGCCTATACCGGAAAGGACGGGAGCGTCCAATCCTTGGTCGGCCGGCTCACGCAAAATCGCGGCGCCGACGCGCTGATCTCGACGGCCGGCCCGTCGTCGATGATCCCCCAACGCTTCGAGTGGGTCCGCGACGGCGGAGTGCTCAATGTTTTCGCGGGATACGCGACCCAACCGAAGGCCTCGATCGATTTGGACGCGCTCTACCACCGGGAACTCTCGATCATCTCAAGCTACTCCCCGCAGATCGAAGACCTGCGGGAGGCGCACCGGATCGTGGTCGCGGGCGAAATTGATCTCTCGCTGTTCGCCCGCGACAGCTTCGGCCTTGAAGATTTCGCCGAGGCGCTTCGCCGCGTGCGCGGCCGCGAAATCCTGAAAGCGATTTTGCTTCCGGGCAAAGGCGACGAAGGTGAAAAGAAGCGCCCTGCCGCCAAGAAGAAGAGAACCGCGGGGAAACGGTGAGCGGCCCCACGATGCGCGCCGTGATGTACCACGGCCCCAAGAACATCCGCCTCGAGGAAGTCCCCGTTCCCAAGCCGGGACTGAACGAAATTCTACTTCGCATCGGCGCCGCGCTTACCTGCGGCACCGACTTCAAGGCCTTCCGTCAGGGACATCCGGTCCTTTTGGGTTCTTTGCCCGCCCCGTTCGGCCACGAGTTCGCGGGCACCGTGGCCTCGGTCGGAGAGGGAGTGACGCGCTTTAAGCCGGGCATGCGCGTCGTCGCGGCGAACTCCGCCCCCTGCGACGGCTGCTTCCATTGCGACCGGGACGAGAACCAGCTCTGCGAAAATCTCAAGCTCCTGAACGGCGCCTACGCCGAATACCTGCTGCTCCCCGCGAACATCGCGGCCCGAAACACCTACGCGATCGACGAGGGAACAGCATTTGAAACCGCGGCCCTTTCCGAACCGTTTTCCTGCGCGATCCACGCGGTGGACGCGACGGGAATCCGCAAAGGCGACAGCGTCGCGGTGATCGGAGCCGGGATCATGGCCCGTTTTCTTTTGGAAGCGCTGAAAGCCAAAGGCGTGCGGCCCCTCATGATCGGCCGCAGCCCCGAACCGCTCGCGACGTTGACGGCCCTGGGCGCCGGCGAAACGATTTCCGCTTTGGACCGCGACCCGGTCGAAGCCGTGCGTTCTCTCACCGCCGGCCGCGGCGTCGACGCCGTCTTCGAAGCCGTCGGAAAGGCGGAAACGTGGAAGCAGGCGATTTCGATGACCCGCAAGGGCGGCAAGGTCTGCCTGTTCGGCGGATGCAAGCAGGGAACCGAGGTCCCCGTGGACGCGCACCGCGTGCACTACGGCCAACTCTCGCTGTTCGGCGTGTTCCACCACAAACCCCGCTATTTCGAGACCGCGCTTCGCCTCCTGTCGACCGGCCTGATTTCCACCGAAGGCCTCATCGAGGGTTCCATCGGCCTCGCCGACGTGCCCGGCTACTTCGAAGAACGGCAGCACCGCTCGAACCTGAAATCGGCCGTTCTCCCCCGCACGTGAACGACGACGCGCGCTTCATGCGGCGGGCCCTCGCCCTCGCGAAGCGCGGACGGGGTCTCGTGAGTCCCAACCCCATGGTCGGATGCGTTCTCGTGAAAAACGGACGCGTTGTCGGAGAAGGCTGGCACCGCAACTTCGGCGGTCCGCACGCGGAACCCATGGCGCTGGCGAAAGCGGGAAGGGCGGCCCGCGGCGCGACCGCGTTCGTCAACCTCGAGCCCTGCTGCTTTTTCGGTAAAACCGCCGCCTGTACCGAAGCCCTCAAGAAGGCGGGCGTGTCGCGCGTCGTTTTCGGAGTCCGGGACCCCAATCCGCGGGTCGCTGGGAAAGGGAAGGCCGCCTTGCGCAGGGCCGGCGTTGCAGTCGAAGAGGGGCTGCTTGCACAGCCGTGTGAAGCGCTCAACCGCGCCTTCTTCACATGGATCCGAAAGGGCCGTCCCTACGTGATTTTGAAAGCGGCGGCGAGCCTCGACGGACGCATTCAAACGGTCTCCGGACAATCGAAGTGGATCACCTCCCCCGCCGCGCGCGCGATGAGCCGAAAGATGCGCTCCGAAGTGGACGCGATTCTCGTGGGCCGCGGAACCGTTGTCGCCGACGATCCGCGTCTCACCGGCACCGGCCGGCGCCATCCCTTGCGCATCGTCTTGGATTCTCGGCAAAACACGCCCCGCGGCGCGAAGCTTCTGACCCAGCCCGGAATCTCTTTGATCGTCTCGTCGAAGGCGCCCAACGGCCGGCTCCCGGCGACGGCGGCCGTTGAGCACCTGCGGGTTCCCCTCCTCGGAAGGCGCGTCGATCTGCGCAAGGCTCTGGCCGCGATCGCAAAACGAGGCGTGACCTCTTTGCTCGTCGAAGGGGGCAGCGAGATCCATACCGCGTTTTTGGAAGCCGGGCTGGTCGACGAAGTGCGCCTGTTCCTGGCGCCGTCTCTTCTCGGAGGAGAGGCCGCGCGGTCCTTTTTCGAAGGGAAGGGTTTCGCCTCGCTCGCGAAAGCCCCCCGGCTGGAAGCGACCTCGATGCGCCGCGTCGGTCCCGACTTCCTTCTAACCGGGAGGGTTGCCTGATGTTCACCGGCATCGTGCAGCAATTGGGAGTCGTGAGCGCGAACGCGGGGCGCGTCCTCAAAATCCGCGCGAAGTTCGGGGCGCTTCCGAAGGGCGCGAGCGTCGCGGTGAACGGAACCTGTCTGACCGTCGTCTCGCGCAAAGGGGCGGAGTTGGCGTTCGACGTCGGCCCCGAAACGCACCGCCTCACGAATCTAGGAACCCTTCGCAAGGGAGACCGGGTTAATCTCGAAACGCCGTTGAAGGCCGCCGACTTCGTGGGCGGACATTGGGTCAGCGGACACGTCGACGCCTGCGACGCCGTTCTCGATCGCGGTCCGCTCCCCGACGGATTCGTTCGGATGCGCTTTCGCCTTCCGCGTAAAATCGCCCCGCTCGTGGCGCCGAAAGGCTCCGTCGCGATCGACGGGACAAGCCTCACCGTGACCAAAACCGGAGCCGGATGGTTCGAAGTGATGCTCATCCCCGAGACGCTGGAAAACACCACGCTCGGCGGGCGCGCGCCCGGGGACCGCGTCAACTTAGAGGCGGATTTGATGGCGCGCTACGTCGCGAACATTTTAGAATCAAGACGCCGCACCCGGAAACGATGAAGGCGAAAAAGCGTTCTAAGAAAAGGGCCGTCCCCACGCCACGCCTCGACCGCATCGAGGATGCGATCGCGGAAATTAAGCGAGGACGCATGGTCGTCGTCGTAGACGACCCGCGCCGCGAAAACGAAGGCGATCTGGTGATGGCGGCGGAAAAGGCCACGCCCGAGGCGATCAACTTCATGGTGCGCCACGGCCGCGGACTGGTCTGCGCCCCGATGAGCGGGGAAATCCTCGACCGTTTGCAGATCGAAGCGATGGTCCAAACGATTCCCGCGGGCCCGGGCCGAGACACCGCGTTCACGATCAGCGTAGACGCCCGCAAAGGCACGACGACCGGGATCTCCGCCTCCGACCGGGCTAGGACGATCCGGCGGCTCATCGACGCGAAATCGGGACCGGAAGACTTCATCCGCCCCGGCCACATCTTCCCGCTTCGGGGGAAAAAAGGCGGCGTCCTCGTGCGCGCCGGCCATACCGAGGCGGCGATGGATCTCGCGCGGCTCGCCGGGTTCAAATCCGCCGGCGTGATCTGCGAAATCATGAACGAAGACGGGTCCATGGCCCGAACCGGACAACTCTCGGCTTTCGCCAAACGGCACAAGCTTAAGATCGTCACGATCGAGGATTTGATCGAGTTCCGCCGCCGGCACGAACGCCTCGTGGAGCGGGTGGCCTC
>Ga0210037_1002416_pt1 | contig 9808 bp, 8 predicted proteins | sample CryGey08umfilter_3_FD_185451 | JGI IMG/M metagenome (GOLD analysis project Ga0210037, IMG submission 185451) | Groundwater microbial communities from aquifer in Utah, USA - Crystal Geyser 4/9/14 0.8 um filter (SPAdes) (version 3) | ecosystem: Environmental > Aquatic > Deep subsurface > Groundwater...
TTGTTGCCGATCTGTTTGGTGATGTCGAGTTGATTGACACGCCATGCTATGTCGTTAGTCGCTGGGGTTTGTAACCACTTGTCTAATGACGTTTGTAAAGAGTCATCTCTATGTAATCCAAGGGATAACTTTTGGTTAAACGCCACCTCAGCTTTATTAATCACTCCCTCTATGGTCGATAATGCGTTTTTGCCTGCGTGCGTTGCTTGCTGGCCAATAAGCTGACCAATTTGAATCTTGAAAGGGGCCAGATCAATTTGAGTCGTGTCTGGTTTGAGCACTATAGTCGAGGTGTCATTGACCGTAAGCCCAAATGTCTCCCATTGCGCCGACGTTGTTTTGGTTTGTTTAGTTTGCTGTTGATTCTCACTGGTTACACTGCGTGAAATACTACTGTGATTGATGGCAAAACTAGAGCTTGAATCTAACGATAGCGCGAGTTGATCTTGTTGTTGCGATATTTTACCGACTAAATGTAGTTTAGCCTCTGACAATAACAGCTGATCTAAAGCAATTTGCGGAAATAAAGCTTTAATATCAACAGTACTTGGAGCTGAAGGCGATGCTTGTAAAGCCGCCTTTTGATTTGTGCCAGTTATGGGATCTGTTATCCGAGTGTCGTCAGTGGCGAGTGTTACTGCTTGCTGTTGTTCGGTTTGGTTTATGGCGGCATGCGATGATAAAGCCATATCCAAGTCAAAATCACTGCTAAATTGTTGGTGACTATTCAATGTTGTATGGGCCAAGGTTAGCTGACTTTGCAGTAGTAATCCCTCAATGCTCAGCTTCAAGTCCGGCAGTGTTATTTGTAACGGTAACATATCATTTTGTAAGGGAATAACCGCTTCGATAGGGGAGTCCATGTGCACATCAATATGGGCCTGCTGAGAAGCGAACTTAGGCGTAAGTTGATCAATAGCATGTATTATTTGATTATCATGATCACCGGCAAATAATCTAATCAGCTTATTTCTGTCTTGTTCTGTTGGTGACAGTTGATAGTTAATGGGCGCTATGTTGAGTTTAATCGCGAACGCGTTAGTGGTTTTGTTGTCGGTTAAGGTTGTTGATATTGGGTAGTTACCCATATTTAGCATTAATTTAATTGGCTGCTGCGGCGCAAAATATACACTTGGCCACAGTGGAGAGTGCAAGGATAGTCCATCAATTGATTGTTGGCTGCTGATTTCACCGCTCATTAAGTCAACTTTACTATGGGCTGTCCACTGGCCTTTCACTGTGAGTTGTTGCTGACGGATGGGTTGCAGTATTTGTGATAACTGTTGCTGTAAGCCATTAAGCATATTATTAGCTTGTGCTTGTTGTGACTGCTTGCTATTTAATAAATGTAAATATTGATCTAATGACTCAAGCCCATGATAACTTAAGCCCAAATCAACCAGCGTATTAAATTGCCACGCTTGTTTATCTAAGGTGGCATCAAGATTAAATAATGGAAAATCATTAAAGCGCCACAAGGTATTTAACTGACCTTCTGGGGTTAATGTGAGCTTGTCCATTTTTAACGTATTGTGCTGTGGATCATCTTTATCCAGAAGTGGCAGCTTAATGTTAATCTCGCCTAACTCAATCATGGGTAATTTAGCCAAGTTGAGCTGCATTGACGCCGGCGATTCTTCTGTTTGTTGAGACTGACGAATAAAGAAACTGTCGCCTAAATCGACATAAACACTGTGTGTTTTGATACTAATAATGTCGTCAGCACTGATTTGTTGATTTTTAAGAATTTGCAGGCTATCTCGCAGCTCAAGGTTAAATTCTTGGATAGCGATATGACTGTCTTCCACTTTCAATACTAATCTAGGAATATAAATATGGTTAAACGACACATATTCGGCATCAAAGTTAAGCACTTCGATATGATTGTCGGCGAGTAAATTATTGAGTATTTTGACTGTAATGGGTTTGGCATTTTCGAAAATGATCCACACTAAGGCCACTGTACAAAACAGCACAAAGAGTAAGATTTTGTTAACGGTCAAAATGCGCAATAGTGACTCACTTTACGTTTGCTTGGTTAAGGCCATATGTGTTTGTTGGTCATGTATTTTTACATGACCTTGACTGTGATTACTCATCGCGACACCTTGTTGATTATAAGACATTTAGCGACATAAATTGGCTCATAAATGCTATTGCCAAAAAGAGGCTATTTAACGGTATAGCGATTAAAAAGTGAATTAGTTTAGCATGTTATTAGCAGTAGATTATTAAAATATAACACATTATTAATCTGTGGGCAGTTCAACTTTTAAGACGTATTTAGCTGCAGGTCGTGACAATTTGATGCCAGACAGAGTTTGCCAAGTGTCATGATGCATCGAGTGTGAGCGATAATGCACGAGTAAGTAACCACAAATACTGCCGCAAGCGGCGGTTAAATAATCTTGCTTATTTGATAGAAGACGTTTTTATCAGGAGTGGAGTTATTTAGCGACTGTGTCTCTAAAAACGGTGTTTCTTTAACGATGTCTCTTAGGCTTGTGCTGCATTTGCTCAATCAAGTGTTGAGCCGTTTATCTCGAATAAATGTTCACCATAAAAGTTCAACTGTATCTGAGTTTCATGTGGTATTTAATTCAATAAAAAAGGCGCATATGAGCGCCTTTTTATTGCCGATTAAGAAGGCAAGCTTTTTCGTTTAGCCTATCAAAGGTTCAACAACCATGTGTTGTAGTTCAATTGGGGCTATGGCATGTAGAGCATCCATTGCAGCACCCACTAAAGTGATTTTCCCTACCGATGATTCAACTAATACAGCACGCTTAATCTCGCTATATTGGCGGTTATTACGGATCAGATTTGATAACGCCATTTGCATAGGCTGCATTGATGGATTAAATGCTGCACTTTCAGCATAGCGACCACAGAAAGTGGCGCCATCCTTGGTTTCAAGAACTACAGCGGCATTATTGTTGGTGTATGGCGCATAACTTAGGCCCATTTGATCAATGGCTTCGATGATCATTGGGTCATCAGAATCACAATTAAATTCTTGCTGACGTTTACTTAATAGCGGCATGGTGACATCTAAGTCAGCAGGGCCAAACGCATAAGGCAAATAGTGTGCTAGTGTTTTAGTTTCTTGCTCTGGCAAATGAATTCTAATCTTACTGCCATTGACTAGCTCATTCATAAATTGGCGACAGTGGCCACAAGGGCTGAAGTTGACAATAATATCAACAATTTCTGTTTCACCGGCCAGCCAAGCGTGGCTGATTGCACTTTGTTCAGCGTGTACGCTGTGAAATAGCGCTTCTCCGGGTAATTCTAAATTAGCGCCCATGTACAAGTCGCCACTGGCACCTTTTGCGATAGCGCCTACGTAGAATTCGCTGATAGGAGGGTTAGCCAGTGCAGCTGCAATAGGTAATAAATCCATTAGCACTTGTTGTTCTGGTTTGCCGCTTGCTTTTACAAGCTCAGCAAATTGAATCGCATCAATATGACCACAAAATTGCTCATGAAGTATTGGCACAAGTGCGGTAGCCAAAGGCTTGTCTAGTTGAGTAATGCTCTCTAAAAATCGATTTTGCATTCCCTTATCCTTAGATGAAATAAATTGTGTAAAGTGAAAGTTCACTATAATGATTGTAAATATTGGTATAGGGCTTTTAATAGCTTTTGTTTGTGTTCATTCTCGCTGGTTTCTTCGACCAGATTTTCGAGTTTTATCACATAATCAGCATTCGATAATCGTTGTTGACAGAAATCTCGCCATTTACGAGCTTCACTGTCGCTTAATGTTTCTGGGTAATTACGGGCCCTAAAGCGAAACAACATTTCATTGATACGAGGATCATCAAACTGCAATGCTAATGCGGCTAAATTATGGGGTGCTGTATGGCAAATAATGTCCATTTTCGTTTTATCGGCATGGCTGAAAAAACCACCGCTATAGAGCATTAAATCAGGATCAGTAATCGGTTTACGGTCTGATTCAAGTTCGAAGACTTGGTTCAGTTTTTCACGCAATTCTGGGTGATTTTTCAGGCGTTTATATTGCTCGCGTGCAAATGCTTTATCAAACTGTAATTTTTCTGTTACCTCATCGTCAAGTAATTTTGGTGAACCGATAAACGGGCACTTGTTCAGATGAATTTGTTTAAGTGGTATCGGCAGCTCGTTTTCAGCCAGATTTTGACGCGAGGTGTACATACGATCGCTGATTTCTTGGGCCGACAAGGCTAACAAGGGAGAAATGTCCATCGCCAAATTAACGCAGATCACTGCATTTTTATTCGTTGGATGATAGGCCACTGGTGCAATCAATGTGGTACAGCCTTGCAGCGCACTAATTTTTGAACTGACATGAACCAATGGCTGCATTTTTAGCACATCAATATGATCCGCAACCGCTTGTTTACGTCTTAAGTTAAAATAATATTCATACAGTTTAGGCTGTTTTTGCTTGATTAATTTAGCCATAGCGATGGTGGCATAAACATCTGACATAGCATCATGAGCTTTTTCATGACTTAAGCCATTGGCTTGAGTGAGAAGTTCGAGCTTAAAACTCGGTGAGCCATCTTCTTTCATTGGCCAATTAATTCCGTCGGGACGAAATGCATAGCAAGCACGAACTAAATCAATAATGTCCCATCTCGAATTACCGTTTTGCCACTCGCGTGCGTAAGGGTCGATAAAGTTACGATAAAAACCATAACGACTGACTTCATCATCAAAACGTAGTGAGTTGTAGCCTACAACACAGGTGTTTGGTTGACTAAATAAGCCATTGATACGTTTCATAAACTCAGCTTCTGGTATACCTTTAAGGTTAGCCAGTTGCGGGGTTATACCTGTAATGAGTATGGCTTCGGCAGCAGGTAAATAATCTGGTGCAAGTTTACAATAAAAGGTTTCAGGCTCACCAATAATGTTCAATTCTAGATCGGTTCGAATACCTGCAAATTGTGATGGTCGATCTTTACTTGGATTCGCCCCAAAGGTTTCGTAATCGTGCCAAAATAGGGATGGTTGATTATCATGATTTATGTTCATTTATTTTTACTCATTTTTCTATTTAACATCATGTAAATCATGATTAATTCCATTTTAAACCACTTTATTCAATTTAATTGAATTTGCTTTGCTATTAGGGCATCTGTGTACATGCCTGTGTACATATTTTTAATGTGTCATAAACTCTATATATCAATACTAAATATGTACGCAGGCTCTAAAAATGTCTTTATCTGACTCACTGTTACGCTCTATAAACGGCAAACCATATTCAGGTAAATCTGAGCTTTCAGACCGCGATGGTTTAAGTGTGCGCATCAGTCATGCTGGCACCATTACCTGGTAGTATCGCTTTCGATTTCGCTCGTCGCCAGGGCGTTTAACCTTAGGTCGATACCCTGATGTCAAACTGGCTGAAGCTCGAAAATTGATACCAGAACTTAGAAACTCATTAGCGAATGATACAGATCCAAGAGTGTATTGGAAACAACGCAATACCCGAAGAGGCAGATCAACCGTTAGGTGCTGTTATGAACAATTCCTATTAAAGCAAAGTAATTCTTTAAAGCCTGGTACTGTAGCAACATATGAGTCATGTTTTAAAGTTCATCTGTTTGCTTGGTTTGAAGACCGGTTAGTAGAAGATATTACTCTAGGTGAATGAATTGATTTCTTTGGTCAAAAGTCGAAGAAGAATAGGGTAACATCTGGTGCAATTCTCAAACAGTTGAAAATAGTTTTAAATTGGTCTGTTAGGCGTCAGTTGATCTCCAACGTTGATGTGCTCCAATTAAGAGTATCTGATATTGGTTCTGCTTCAACAGTCGGTTCAAGAGTCCTAACTATTTTAGAGTGCGGTAAAATAAATGGGTCCTTCTGGCTCGGTGCACTGCGGGGGGACAAGCGCAGTGCTTCACTACATATGAAAATTTTAGGGGGTTGCGTTGTTGTTTTATAGACTTGATCTCTGCTATTCAATTTCACCTAAAAAATAAACCTATTAAGCTAATGAATTAATAGTGTTTTACCCTACATTTGATGATGCACAATTCCACTCAACTTTTGATCGTCTTAAACCGCAACTTTTGATCGCCTAAATCTTTGTGTCCATAGCTTTAGTTTGCTGCTACTTTTAATAGACTGGTTACATTAATGTAATACTAGTTCACTAGTTAAGGATGACTATGAGTAACGCCACAGAATTGTATTGTATTGAATCCACCTCTGACACTTCTATCATCGAAGAGATCATTCAAAATGAGTTGAAAAGGGCCGACGGCTTACCCCAAGAGTTAGCGGTAAAAGTTTTTGCCAAGGACAATAGTATATGCTGGGATTTCGATGATTCTATTGCCATTTCTTTTGAGCAACAAAAAGTATTAGTAAAAATCGTGCACAATGCATTTGACTCAGTAAAGCAGATAACTTACTAAATATATTAAAAAATACAGACTTATGCCTTGCAAACAGCGCAACGCATAAATACTAAAACGTTAGTGAGAACATGAAAAAATTCAGCATTTTGCTTTTATCCATAATTAGTCTTTTTGCCATCGCAGGAAATAGTAAAATGATTCATAACAATGTTGAGCGTCTACAGAAGCTTGAAAAGTTGTTAATTGAAAAGAAATTTACTGCTGATGAAAAGCTTTTTTATCCTGGGGCGCCTTCAGAAGAAATTAGGGCAACATGCGAACAAGCAATAAATATCTTGATCAAGGCATTAATTGATATTCCTGAAACAGGTATTACGAAAGATCAATTTTGGGGACTCCTAGAAAAAGCCGCGGAGCTTTATAAGCAATTTGACTCAGAAGAAATGGACCGAGGCTTAACTTATATGGAAGAAATAATGGACATTTACGGCATCGAAAGTTCAGGTGGTAGATTAAACACTTGGAGGTATGGGGTTGACCCAGTTAATTCTCACTAACATGTTAAATCATCGGAAAACCACTCACTGGCTGCGCCAAAGCGTTCGCGTTTTCCGCTGTTTAAAGCGTTATGCGTATTCGCAGGTATTAGGCTCAAATTAATGAAGCGAACACAATTTGATATTCTCAGGCAGTGTTACGATGAGCTAGCCTATGAACTTAAAACAGTTGAACACGATCTTATGCGGGATTTGTTGAGAGCTTGGGATGTGTCTTTTAAACAGATGGATAATTATTTGCTATCGAAACAAGTCACAAAATCTCAAGTTAGTTCCGGGCTGCGGCAGGGCTTAAAAGATTTACCAGAAATATTTGATGATTTACCAGAATCTATTCGAGAGACGGCTCTGGCGAAGTATAAGTTGGTGATGTCGAAATATGAGTAAAGTCAAAATAGATCCACAGCCGAGAGCTGGCATCAAAAAAAGCAAATTTCTATAGCATAAAGCTTACCCATTAACCTGGACTCGACATCGGCCAAGTCCAACAAGCGGTTTGTGCCATGCAAACAGCGCAACGCACAAATACTAAAACGTTATACACAAGGAGTTTGTAAATGCCTTTTTCCGCCAAAATGACTTTAATGTTGCTTTATTTGAGTTCAGGAGTCAGCATTACTCTTGCTGCATGGATGATGTTAGTCGTAGAGGCTAGGCCATCAACTGCAGTTTCACAGTTAATTTCTGGAGCAGCCTTTTTTTGGGTGGCTTCTGCTTTGAAAAAGCGAGATGAAAAATCTTTGATTATTGGTTTAATAGGGACTGGTGGATTCCCTCTTTTTTGGCTTTGGAAGGCTTATGACCAGTATTTTTACGATCTTTCTCTCTTTGATGCATTTAGAGTTTATCCGATATTGGGAATATATATCATCCCCTTATCTGCACTGATTTTTTTGCTATTACCAGCCTCAAAAAGCTACTTTAGACCTAAACACGAAAGTTGCGTATAACAAACCTCTAAATTCAGATTCACCAAGGCTGTCATGCCATTTGCTGAGCAAATCGCCCGCCAGCACTCGGTTCACTTATTAGCAGGGCGTTGAACTAAGCCTCTGCGCGGAGCGAAATGCTGACTCAATAGAGTGTATTAACCTCATTGAATCAGTTAGACTTAAAAAAATGTGATGGAGCACTATAATGACAAGGGAATTTCAATTGAACACATACAAATCAAGTCTCATAATCAATTCAACATTGCTTTGCAGCCCAGAGCTAGCATCAAAAAAAGCAAATTCCTATAGCATAACTTGTACCCATTAACCTGAACTCGGCATCGGCCAAGTCCAACAAGCGGTTTGTTCCATGCAAAGCGCGCAACCCACAAATACTAAAACGTTATGTGTACGGACTATGAATAAAGTAGATCTAGCTGAAGCAGGTAAAATATTAGCATCCGAACTTGATGAGCTTTCAAGGGATTATCATGTTAAGTCAGACCAACATGAAATTTTGATTTGGGAAGCCGATATTCTAAGGGCTAAGGCACAAGACTTAATAGAGAACTGCGGCCTTAGTGAAAACCTTCAAGCCTCAACTTTAATTAGCAAGTGGGGTGATAGCTTGGCTAAGAAAATTCCAGTCATTGCAAATAAAGTTAATAGCTTTCATAAAGAATATGCATCAATCAAAAACACATAACACATATGAGCCTCCCGCCAGTCAATAGGCGAGCCTAACTTATTTGACTGCTTTTGCAGTCAAATTAAAATCAATCAACAAATTCATCTACTTCGTCTGTCATTTAGCTGTCAAATCATCGTGCTTTTAGCAACAACAGCATGCAAACACGTATAGAGGCTCTCTTAAGGCGATCTTATCGCTGCCTGACTCTTTTCACTCCTTTGAAATTTCAGGGGCACTAGACATTTATCGGTTAACCCTAAGATGGCACTATTCAAGTCAGAGGTGCTTTTTGCACAGTTAGTTTCAGGCTCATTTAGGGTGTAAACGACTTTGTTGATTGTATTTATTAATGCGCGCCAATAAGGTGTCATTCTTTATAAAATCAAGTGCAGGCGATGTAGCTTAAATAGCATTTGGCATAGTGATGATGGTGAGAAGTCATTGCTTCATTAGCCACATCATTCACATTCATGCTCGCTTCTCTTTTTAAGAGTATCTAGTTAGACGTTCAGCTCACCTTATTGCGCGACTTATCCTTTCAAGAATCGTAGTTCATCAAATACCGTTTTGTTCTTCAACATGAAATAGACACCGCGGCCAAGCTTATGAGCGAGTGCAGATAAGTCTTTGGCCTTACTCATTCTTTTTTGTAATCGATTAAGGTAGTTACGGGCTTTGTCATTGCCACGTAGGTAAAGCACAGCCGCTTCTGAGAACGCCCATTTCAAATGAGCGTTACCGATTTTATTGCCATTAGTGCCATAGGTTTTACCGGCTGACTCCGCTTTGCATTTGACTAATCGGGAGTATGACGCAAACTTTTGTACTGACTCAAATCGACTGATATCACCGATTTCATACAAAATTGTCAGTGACAGAATCTTGCCAATACCTGGTACAGTTTTAAGTAGTTCTAGATACACTGGATTATGATTTTTGGCTTGTTTTTCAATGAACCATTCAACTTGAGCGAGTTCTTTGGCATAGCAATCAAGTAGCGCCATATCTAAATCAATGTTGCGCTGCACGATAGGGTCTTGATACTGCTCACGAAGTTTTTGTCTTGCTGAAATGTTTTTAAGATTTAACTCAGTGGCAGGCAAGTTGTATTGGCTGTTGGTGTTAACCACATGACCTTTGAGCATGGCACCGTGACGGACAATCTTCATCCTTCGGCGCAGCAGGTCACGTGCAGCGCGCATTTCACTTGGATAATCATAAGCTATCGGAAAGTTACCACCACGCAGTAATGAGGCAATTTTAAAG
>Ga0210037_1002419_pt1 | contig 9804 bp, 7 predicted proteins | sample CryGey08umfilter_3_FD_185451 | JGI IMG/M metagenome (GOLD analysis project Ga0210037, IMG submission 185451) | Groundwater microbial communities from aquifer in Utah, USA - Crystal Geyser 4/9/14 0.8 um filter (SPAdes) (version 3) | ecosystem: Environmental > Aquatic > Deep subsurface > Groundwater...
CATTCTACTAGTCCATTTTTTGGAGAATTTGTCCCAAGGATCATGTATTTTCTATCTTTTGATGACCAAGACAAGTATCCATTAATGTCCAAATATTGTATGATTTCTTTTTTGAAAATAGCTGTTTTTGACTTTGTAGTTTTTGCTACGTGTCTGACAATAGTCCTTTTAACCTGAATAGTTTTTAGCAATGATTTCTTTGGTGGCATATTCTATAATGAATTTACTGAAACAATTTTTATAGGGACTTGGGTCAGTGACATTTGTGGAAAAGGTCTGTGTTCTTGGCGCTGGTAGCACCAAATATGGAAAATTAGCAGAAAGTATAGCTGATATTACTACTCAGGCATCAGTTTTAGCCATAGAAAGTGCTGGTATTTCTCCAAAAGACATCAAAGCATCATACATTTCAAATGTCTTTGGCGTTGCAGATAAGCAGGTACATCTTGGACCTGTTTTAATGAGTAGATTAGGCATTCCAGATAAACCATCATTAACAATAGAGTCTGCATGTGGAAGTGGCTCAGTATCCTTTAGAGAGGCATATGCCAATGTTGCAGCCGGCTTTTATGATTGTCTTGTTGTAACTGGTGTTGAAAAAGTAACTCACACGGGAACTGAATGGACTACAACTTACTTTGCATACTGTTCTGATTTTTTTTATGAAGGTCAAGCTGGTGCATCATTTCCAGGATTATTTGCATCAATGGCAAGAGCTTACTTGACAGAGTTTGGTGCAACTGAAGAAGACTTTGCAAGAGTTGCAGTAAAGAATCATGACAATGGTTTTCTTAATCCAAAAGCTCACATGCAAAAGAAAATTACAATTGATGATGTAATGAAATCCCCTGTAGTTGCAAGTCCTCTAAAACTTTATGACTGTTGTCCGTTCTCTGATGGTGCAAGTTCTGTTATTCTTTGCTCTGAAAAGTTTGCAAAAGAACACGGTGGTGATTATATTGAAGTTATTGGATCTGGCAGAGGAGGTTCACCTGCTGCATTGCAAGGACGTGAACAAATGACTACAATTCCTAGTACAAAGATTGCAGCAGCAGATGCATACAAAATGGCAGGAATCACTGCAAAAGATATTGATTTTGCTGAAGTACATGATTGCTTTACAATTGCAGAAATTGTTGATACTGAAGATTTAGGATTCTTTGAAAAAGGTAAAGGAGTACAAGCTGTCCGTGAAGGTAGGACTAATTTAAATTCAGATATTTCAATTAATCCATCAGGCGGTCTTAAATCAAAAGGACATCCAATTGGAGCTACAGGTGTTGGACAAGTAGTAGAAGTATTTGATCAATTAACTGGTAGAGCTGGAGCACGAACTGTCAAAGATGCGAAAATTGGTTTAACTCATAATTTTGGTGCAACCGGTGCAAGTTGCGCTGTTCATATATTTCAAAGTGTGTAAAATGACTATTGAGGAACAACTTATTGAATATGCCAAACAAGGTAAACTCCTAACTCATAAATGCACAAAGTGTGGATATCTTCATTTGTCTACTGCCTATTACTGCCTAAAATGTGGCAGCAAGGGATTTGAGGATGTTGTTTTAGATGGTGAAGGTTCAATTGCCACTTATACAATAATAACTGTGGCTCCAGCAGGATTTGAAAAATATACGCCATATGCATTTGTTGTGCTTCAATTAGACAATACACATTTGAGAATTTCAGGATTTATGGCGGGAATTGCAACCCCTGAAGATCTACCTGTAGGAACCAGAGCCAAAATAGCTGGTTTTGAAGACGGCTGTGGAATCATCATTAAAAAGCAGTAAAAATATTTGTTTGAATTATTAAAAAAAATCAAAATCGTTTCTTAATACTTTTGTTATAATCATCTTTTTCATGTCTGTAGAAATTACATGTGGTAAATGTGGAGAAAAGATCGCTAACATGAAAATGCTAAAAGCTCTCAAAGATGTGATGACACCCTATAATGGAAAATGCCCCTCATGTGGGCAAAAATTGTCAACATCTGAATTTTCTCTAGATGTCCAAGAAAACTAATCTAAAAATCTTTTCATAGTTTTTTATTTTTGTTGTATGCATGTAATGTTACAACCCACTAAATTTTATTTGAATAAGAAAACAGATCTAAAATATACAAAAATGTTCTAGTCATAAGTCTTAATTACTCCTTTCTTTTTTAGTGATCTAGTATGGAATTAGATGAAGAGCTAGAAGAGCCAAAGCGAAGCGGGATTCTTCAATCCACATCAAAACGTGTAAGAATGATTTTTTCTGTAATGGCAAGTCCAAACAGAATTGATATTTTAAGAATTTTAAATTCCAAGGGCCCATTGACTTATTCTGAATTAAAATCCTTGGCTGGATTCAAATCCAAAAAAGAGAGTGGAAAATTTGCATATCACTTGAGAAAATTATTGAGACAATCCCTTGTGGCATTAAATAAATCTGAAAGACGTTATACAATCACAAATCTTGGAAAACTGGTCTTGAGCTTGGCAAGACAAATTGAAGAACGATCAATTATTGAAAGTGGAAAAATGTATGTCAGAACATCTCATGAGTCAATTGAAGAATTTAATTCCCATAAAATTATTCAATCACTAGTACGTGAAGGCAGCCTACCATTAGAATTAGCTCAAAAAATTACCGAAGAAGTTGAAAATAGAATTTACAAATATCAAACAACATATCTCACAGGATCTCTTATTCGAGAGATGGTAAATTCAGTCCTTTTAGAACATGGTCATGAAGAATATCGCAATAAACTGGCACGCCTAGGCCTGCCTGTATATGACGTTCAAGAGATGCTTACAAATCTAGATAATGTGGATAATGGTGCAGAAGGCTTACTTTTCAATACCGGTCAAAAGGTGTTTGCAGAACATTTACTCACTAATGTATTACCAAAGGACGTTGCAGATTCACATCTTTCTGGTGATATGCATATTTCAAATCCTGGAATTTGGTCCATGATACCTGATACAATATTTGTTAATGTAAAAGAATTGATTGAAGATGGAGTTATTCTTGGTGGAAAATATCTTGATGTATCAAGAATTACATCATCAAAATCACTTGATGACGTTACATCTTCTTTATCTATAATCATATCATTACTTTCCAAAGAGGCTTCACAAGAAATTGTTCTTGATGGATTAATTCCACTATTTACAAAACATTCAAAGAACCTTCCAGAATTAGAACAAAAATTAACAGATGCATTTTCTACTGCATCTACTACATCAAAATACAATAGAAAAAGTACTGATGTTTCAATTAGACTGCAATTGGGTTCTGATCTAAAAATTGTTAATGCAATAATTAATGCTTACAAGAATTACACAAAGATAACTCCAATTCCAAAAATTGGCTTAATTGTAGATTTTGATAAAGGAAAAATCACTGATGTTTCTGAAGTATTATCAGAAATAATTGCGATTGGTGGTAAAGTCATGTTTGCAAAAGGTGAAGTATCTAGCTATGGTATTACAAATGGTACAACTAAAAATTCAGGTCCACTTGCCATTACACTACAATCTGTTTCGATCAATCTTCCAAGACTTGCATTTGAATCCAATAAAGATGAAACATACTTTAGAGCAAGACTTGCATTGCTCATGAAACCTGCTTTGTCTTCTATGGCATTAAGAAAGAAAGATATTTCTGATCTTACACGAAGAGGATTAAATCCAATACTTGCAAAAAATACTCAATATATGCAAAGAAGCTCTGTATCTCTAATTGTTAATCTAGTAGGTTTGAAGGAATCAGTTTTCAATATTCTTGGTTTCCAAGATAACAAAGAAGGAAGAGACATACTCAATAAAGTAATAGAAACTGCTGTTGATGTTGCAGCCAAAAAAGGTAAGGAACTCGGTGATACTGTAGCGATATCCATGATTGAAACTGAAGGATCTAGCCGATTTGCAAACCTAGATGGTGAGAAATATGGTAAAAATTCTGCTCTTAATTCTATGGATAGCGACTCGTATTCACAAGGAATAGTGATTAAAGCCTCTGAGATATCTGATTTTACAAATAAGACTGAGATTATCACTGAATGTGCTAGACTATCTAAATTACTTAATGGTGGTTTACTAGTCACACTTGATATTGATCAGAATGCTACTCAAGCTGACATTAAAAAATCAATAGAGAAGGCAGCAGAGCTTACCTCTTCATTCAAACCTGTGAAAAAAGTAGCACTCTGTGGTGAATGTGGATTCAAAGATGAACCCTTTGTAGACAAATGTCCAAAGTGCAAGTCATCATATGTAATCTGAAATTCGTAAATCTAAAACTAGTTCCGATCATTTTAAAAATTATATGACGCTTTAGATATGCGATCATCGTAGTAAATTCATACTTGATTCATCACACCATTACGATATCTATTGTACCGTTGTCAATATTTTTCCACCGAATTTTTAGAAAAAACTGCCAAATCATTTATACCATCATATTTCTTATCTCTTGCGGGGAGATTATAATTGGATAAATCACAAATAGAAAGTACTATCAATGAGATCCGTAAGCGCAGTGGCGCTATAACGGCTTTCAATCAAGATAAAATTTCACACGCTATATTCAAAGCGTTGGCAGCCACCTCTAAAGCCGACCGTGCGCTAGCCGATCAACTTACAAATAAAGTTGTGCAAAAACTAGTCGAACAGGGGTTCACAAATTCTAGAGCTCCAAGTGTTGAGGATATTCAGGATATTGTAGAATCAACTCTTATCGATTGTGGAAACAGCGACATTGCAAAAGCATACATCGTTTACAGACATGAACGAAGAAAATTAAGAGACGAAAAAATGAAAGTCTTAAACCAAAAATCTTTAGATACTGTCTCCAAGAATTTTGATCTAAATTGCTTGAGAGTATTGGCATCTAGATATCTTTTTAGAAATAACAAAAATGAAATCACTGAATCTCCAACTCAAATGTTCGAAAGAGTTGCAATTCTAGTTGGAATAGGTGATGTTCTATATGATGCCAAAGTGTTTGATAAATCTGGAAATATTACACAAAATGTTGAAGAAGCACGCACATATCTTGAGAAATTAGATAATTTTGATTACAAATTCAAGATTGGAGAATATTTTCTCAACAAGTGGCACTTTAGATCTTTGATCAACCACTATGTGACACTTGCAAACAAGGGTCAGATGAAAGTCAGCTTTAAAGATCTTCTAACACTACTTGCAGCCAAAGAATTCAATGATTATGCAGACAAGATCACAGAATATTTTGAATTGATGACCGCACAAGACTTTTTGCCAAATTCACCTACAATGATGAATGCTGGCGGTAGACTTGGTCAGCTTTCTGCATGTTTTGTTCTTGGAATGCCAGATGACATGGAAAAAATCATGAAATCAACTTCTGATGCAGCACTAATATTCAAATCTGGAGGTGGAGTTGGAATTAATTATTCTGATCTTCGTGAAGAAGGCGACATTGTTGCATCAACATCAGGTGTAGCATCAGGTCCAGTATCTTTTATGAATATCATCAATACTGTGACTGAAGTTGTCAAACAGGGTGGAAAAAGGAGAGGAGCTAACATGGGAATCATTGAAGCTTGGCATCCAGATGTTGAAAAATTCATCACAAACAAAACCGAACCTGGTGTATTGGAAAACTTTAACGTCAGTGTAGGTATATGGGAAGACTTTTGGAATGCACTTGTAAATACAACTGATGGTAAGTACATGTTACGTAGTCCACGTGACAGAAAACCAGTAAAAGAAATCAATGCACATCAATTAATTGATTTGATAGCTTTGTCTGCATGGAAGAGCGCAGAGCCTGGATTGATCTTCTTTGATCAAATTAACAAATACAATGTATTTGCCAAAGCAAGGAAAGCTCCACTAAGAGCCACCAACCCATGTGGCGAACAGAGTCTTTATCCATACGAATCATGCAATCTTGGTTCTATCAACTTGGTAAATCTTGTAAAGAGAAAAGCTGATGGAGAATACGAGTTTGATTGGCAAAGATATGAAGAAACAATCCGAAAGACAACAAGATTCCTAGATAACATCATTGATGTGAATCACTATCCTGTAAAAGAAATTGATATTGCATCAAAAGATTCTAGAAGAATTGGATTGGGTGTCATGGGAGTAGCAGATCTATTATACAAATTAAAAATCCCATACAATTCCAAAGAAGGCTATGATCTACAATCAAAACTATCTGAGGCATTGACTTATTATTCGATGGAAGAAAGCGTGGCACTTGCAAAATCTCGAGGTGAATTCCCACTATGCTCAAAAACAGAGTATCCTGAAGGAAAGATTCCAATTGCAGGATATTATGAGAAACCAAAAGAATCTCACTGTTATGAGTGGGATGCACTAATTGAAAAGATCAAGAAACATGGAATAAGAAATGTTCTCACTACTACAGTAGCTCCAACAGGAACACTATCTATGATTGCTGATTGCTCAAATGGAATGGAACCAGCATTTGCTCTAGTCTTTGAAAAGAGAGTAACTGTAGGCAGGTTCTTTTACACCAACAAAATTGTTGAACAAGTACTCAAAGAACACGGTCTATACAGCGATGAATTACTTGCAAAGATTGCAGACAACTATGGATCACTAAAAGGAATTCCTGAAATTCCACAATGGATGCAAGATGTCTATGTAACTGCAATGGATATTCATTGGGCAGATCATCTGATGGCTCAAGGTGTATGGCAAGATTGGATTGGAAATGCAATTGCCAAGACAATTAACATGCCATATGATGTTACAGCAGAAGATGTAAAATCTGCATATCTGTTGGCTCATGAATTGGGACTAAAAGGAATCACAGTATATCGCGATGGTTCTAGACACAAACAAGTACTTCACATGACAAGTGACAATGCACAAAAGACATTTGATGTTACACCAAGCGAATATGTTACTAGATATGTAACAACTATGATCTCAAATCCATACATCAAATCTCATGTACATGATTCACTTGAACTCAAAGTTTATGATGAAGAAATTACATCTGAACCTATTAGACAAGAAGTAGATGAAGATCGTCTATGTCCAACATGCAAAAACAACCTTGTATTTGTAGAAGGATGTAGTATCTGCATTGAATGTGGATACAGCGGTTGTACTTCAGGATAGAAAGCAAAATCACCATCTTTTTTACTTCCTTTTCTTTTTGATTCAGCATGAATAGGAAGATTTTAGGAATATCTGGTGTTGCAGTAGTAATTGTTATAATTGTGATAATGCTGTTTACGCCAAACTTAGAATCAATCACCAAACAAAAACATGATGAAAAAATTGGCCTTGTAATTAACACACCTCATTCAGCCATATCTCTACAGGACTTGAATCAAATTTACTCTGATGCATCTTCTACTGGCATTGGAAGAAGTAATGTGTACTTATTTTGGAATATAATTGAACCTGTAAAAGGAGAATATGACTGGAAACAATCAGACGTGTTAATGAGTTTTAATAAAAACAATGATCTCAAAGTTACATTGTTTTTTTCTGTTATTAATGGAGAAACATTAGGACCATTTCCAAATTGGATTGGAAAACCATCTCTTAATGCAATCGGGGAAGATCGACTAGTTAACGTTCTAGATGCAATATTATCTCGTTATGATATTGTAGACACAGTTGTAATTGCTGGAGAAACAGAATCACAATTTCGTTATCATGAACAAAATATGCCTGTATACAAAGAACTTTTCAATGGAGTATATTCTAAATTAAAAGAAAAACATCCTGATGTGCAGATAGGAAATGGATTTGCGTTACATAATGTATTAAATAAAAATCTGGAGCATATTGTATCTGATCTGGCACTTGGTGATTTTGTTGCTTTTTCATATTTTCCCGTTGATACATTAAATGATATTGTCAAAACTCCGCAAGAAGCTAAAGAAGATTTGCAAAAAATATTTGAAATAATACCTGATAAAAAAATCGGACTTTTTGAGGTTAGCTGGAGTACCTCTGATTTTGTAGGGGGCAATGAAACATCTCAGCAAATGTTCGTAGAAAAATCATTTGAATTTTATACTGAAAATGAATCTAAAATAGAATTTTTTACTTGGTATAGACAATATGATAGACCTGATGGTACATGTGTAATTGAAAAACCAGAAATTGCCAATCAAACTCTCATTGTAGGAGGTGGTTCTGGTTTAGGAAGCAGTGAATACATAATGGAACGATTAAGTCATTACATTTGCAATTCTGGATTATTGAGTGTTGATGGGACTCCAAAACCTAGTTGGAATGAATTTAAAAATCAGCTAGAAATGATCAACTAAAATGTTCTCCCTGATTTTAGCAGAATCTGCACTAGAACTTATTCCTCTAGAACTGCAAGATCATCCTTCTGTACTATCACATGCACAAAAACTAGGAAAACACCCATCTAAAATATTGCTTGACAACTCATGGCATTTTGCAGCAATGAAAGGAATCAATAATGAAATCAAACGAGGAAGACCTGATCTGGTTCATTTTTCTATATTAGAAGCTACAACAATTCCATTATACTTACAAAATAAAATTAAAATCTATATTCACACAGTTGATGATAATGTAATTTACATTGGAGAAAATGTTCACATTCCAAAATCATATCATAGATTTGAAGGTCTGATTGAAAAATTATTTTTAGAAAAAACAATACAATCTGACACAGATGTATTGTTGGAAATTAAAAAAAAATCGTTTACTGAATTAATTAACGAGATAAACCCATCAAAAATTATTGGGTTTTCAACTAAAGGAAAATTAAGCTCATTTGAAAAAATTAGCTCCCAAATTTCAAATAACTCCTGCATAGTTATAGGTGGATTCCAAAAGGGTCATTTTTCTGAATCAATAAACAATAAAGTAAATCACCTATTTTCAGTTGGGATCTTGTCTTATGAGACTCATGTAGTAATTGCACGTATACTCTATGAGTATGAAAAAACCATTTTTATGTAGGAAATTAAGTTTGTTTTCTTGTGCAGTCATAGTATAGCCTGGTTAGTATTCGGGGTTTCCAACCCTGTGACGCGGGTTCGAATCCCGCTGACTGCACTTTTCAATTAAAAGAGAACTAATTTTTAGGTGTATTGTGATTAATTATTGTGAAACCATCTCTCAGACAAATCGCATTAGAAAGAATGCAGATTCTAATTAATAATGCAATTTCTAATGCAAAAATGAATCCAGAATTATCTCAACGCCAAGCATTATTAGCACAAAGAATTAGCACAAGGCACAAAATTCGTATGCCTTATGAACTAAAAATTGTTTTTTGTAAAAAATGTAAGTCATTTATCGCACCAGGAATCAATTCAAGAATTCGTCTTGGTAGAACACCTGTAAAGTCGATCAGAATTTCATGTAACCTTTGTGGGCATACTTATCGTAAAATAATACCTCAATAGTATTGACCAGTCTTTTATTAACACAGAACTCCATCATCTTCTCCATGTCAAAACAACTCTCAAACGTATCCCAAAAGGAAAACATTCACAGAAGAGCCCAGTGGATTTCAAGATTCCTTGAAAAACAGGAAGCAAAACTATCGCCAAAGAATCTCCAGTTATTGTATGACTATAACGATGACATGATCATTCACAGCATGGCAGAAAATACCCGATACAAGAACCTGACTCACTTTGGAATATTAACCAAAATGTTACATAAAGACTGAGCAGATATTACTGAAAAAGATCTAAGAAATCTGATATCACAATTAATGGTTAATCATGGCGAAAACGGCAAAGAGACAGGATATACGTTTGGACTAAAGATATCCGTTAAATCGATTGTCAGATTT
>Ga0210037_1002425_pt1 | contig 9785 bp, 10 predicted proteins | sample CryGey08umfilter_3_FD_185451 | JGI IMG/M metagenome (GOLD analysis project Ga0210037, IMG submission 185451) | Groundwater microbial communities from aquifer in Utah, USA - Crystal Geyser 4/9/14 0.8 um filter (SPAdes) (version 3) | ecosystem: Environmental > Aquatic > Deep subsurface >...
GATCCCCATCTTCAGCGTCAGGGTCGACGACGGGCAGCCCGCGCACGAACCCTGCATGTGCAGATAGACCACCCCGCGCTCAAAGCCGTGAAAGGTGATGTCGCCGCCATCCTGCGCCACCGCCGGACGCACGCGGGTATCAAGCAACTCCTTGATCTGGCGCACGATATCCTCGTCCGGCCCGGCATGGGCGGCGTGTCCCCCGGCAGCCTGCGCCTCGCCCTCGATCACCGCCGCACCCGATTGGAAATGCTCCATGATCGCGCCAAGGATCGCCGGTTTGACATGCTCCCAGGCCACATCGTCGGCCTTGGTCACGGTCACGAAATCGCTGCCCAGAAACACCCCGGTCACGCCCGGGGTCGCAAAAATCCGCCGCGCCAGCGGCGATTTCGCCGCCATATCCGCACTGGGAAAATCGGCCGTGCCCAGTTCCAGCACGGTGAGGCCGGGCAGGAATTTCAGCGTCGCGGGGTTGGGGGTGGATTCGGTCTGGATGAACATGGCTATCTCCGACTGTTACACTCGGATATGCGCCCGCAGGGGCGGCAAGTCAAGGTTCGGCGCAATTTCAGATCGCCACCTGCGGCCCGCCAGCCCCGCCGCCCGCCGTCACCCGGCGGTGTAATAGCCATACATCTGTTCGATAGCGCTGATCTTGCGCAACGCGCCGGCCGCCGTCCTTGCGGCCACATAATAGGCCTCCAGTTCGTCCTTGCTCGGTTCGATTTGCTTGATCTCGTGGGTTACGCGGGCCATCTCATACTCTCCTTGAGTTGCCTCCCGCAGCCAACATGGGCGCTGCGGCACAGCAAGAAAAGCTCAGATGCTGCAAGTGCGAAATGCGCCGGGCGCATTGCTGACACTCTTTGCCCGTCCCTTACCAATCTCACTGGCCAAAATATCCGCTTCCCAGTGCCGCCATCCGCGCCGCCATTCCCTTGCGCGCAAGCGCGTGCTACCAACACCCCATGCCGCTGCTTTTGCTTTTTCTGCTGGTCGCCGTGCTGCTTTACCTCTGGCTCGCACGGCGCAACTCGACCCTGACCCGCACCTGCCGCTGGCGGCTGGATCGCGCGGGCGGGGCAAACCACCATCGTTGCGCGGCCTGCGGAGCCACCTGCGACCCGCCCCCCGGCCAACCGCCGCGGGCCTGCCTGCGCCAGAACCCCAGCCAAGGCTCGCCATGAAACCGATCGTTCCCGAGCATCCCGCCCCCGCCGACGCCAGCGCCCGCCGCGCGATCCGCCCGGTGCTGTGCTACCCGGTGGAAACCCTGCCGCAGCCCGATCTGGCCGCCTACCGGACGGCCCGCGCGGGCGCGCAGAAAACCGCTGAAATCCTGGTCCCGCCACGTGACGCACGCTGCTTTCACGTGGGCGCCGGGCAGTTCTTCCGCATCACCTGCACCGGCGGCCCGCAGGTCGGCGACCTCAATCTGTGGCACGCGCACGACCTTGCCGAGCACTTCTATTCCGGCAAGACCCGCGCCCTGCACGGCACCCACCTCTCGACCTCAGATCGGATGTGGAGCACCTTCCCGACCCTGCGCCCGATGGCCACCATCACCGACGACAGCCTCGACTGGTATGGGTTTGATGCCTTCGGCGGCGCGGTGCATGACGTGATCGGCACCCGCTGCGACCCCTATACCAACGCCCTGCTGTCAGGCGGTCCATATCACCACTGCTGCCACTCGAACCTCACCCGGGCTCTCGCGCGCGAAACCGGCCTCAGCCTGGCGGCAGCCGAGCCCCACATCCATGACGTGCTCAACGTCTTCATGTGCACCGGCTTTGCCCGCGATACCGGCCAGTATTTCATGAAGGCCAGCCCGGTGCGGCCCGGCGACTATCTGGAATTCTTCGCCGAGATCGACTTGCTGGGGGGCCTCTCGTCCTGCCCCGGCGGCGATTGCAGCGCCGCGCATTCGTCCGACAGCGCCACCTGCCAGCCGCTGCTGGTCGAGGTCTTCACCCCGCCCGCCCCGCCTGCGGGCTGGTCCAGCCCCGCCCCCAGCCGCTACGACCGCAGCCACGGCGCCGCCTGACCAGCTTCTTCTTTGCCCAAATACTCGCCTTTTCGCGCCTCAGGCAAAGGCCGCGTGCAGGGCGATTTCCACCATGTCCTTGAAGCTCGTTTCGCGGTCGGCGGCGGGCAGGCCCTCGCCGCTCAGCAGGTGGTCCGACATCGTCAGCACCGCCAGCGCCCGGCGCCCATGGCGCGCGGCCAGGGTGTAAAGCTCGGCGGTTTCCATCTCGACGCACAACACCCCGTGGCGCTGCATCTGCTCGTTGAGATCAGGCCGCTCGTCATAGAACACGTCCGACGAATAGATCGCCCCGGCATGGGTCGCGACCCCCATCGCCTGCGCCGCCTCCCAGGCCGCACGCAGCAGGCCGAAATCGGCGGTCGGGGCAAAGTTCAGATCGCGGAAAATCCCGCGCGACGGGGTCGAAAGGCTGCACGCCGACATCGCCAGCACCACGTCGCGCAACTGGACCTGCGGCTGCATCGCCCCGGCCGAGCCGATCCGGATCAGGGTCTGCGCGCCATAATCGCGGATCAGTTCGTTGACATAGATCGACAGCGACGGCATCCCCATGCCGGTGCCGTGGATCGTCACCGGATGGCCCTGCCAACTGCCGGTATAGGCCAGCATCCCGCGCAGCTCGTTGACCAGCCGCGGCGCGTCAAGAAAGGTCTGCGCCGCCCACCGCGCGCGCAAGGGATCGCCCGGCAGCAGCACCGTCTCGGCAATCTCGCCCGGTTTCGCGCCAATGTGAAACGTCATTTTCGGCCCCAGCTTCTTGTGCCGCACCATGGTTAGCAGGTGCCTGCCCACGCGCAACCCTCGCCGGGGTCGGACGGCACCGACACCGTGCCCGACCCACGCGTGCCCGACCTACTCATGGCGGTCGATATCGTAGCGCCGCATCTTTTCCCACAGGGTCTTGCGCGACACTCCAAGCAGAGCGGCGGCAGATTGCAGCGCGCCATCGGTTTCGTCGAGGGCGCGCAGAATGGCGGCGCGCTCGGCATCCTCGACTTGGGTTTTCAGATCGAGAGTCGCCTCGTCCGGCACCGGGTCGTCGGCGGCGGCCTCGTCGAACAGCAGATCATAGTCCTGGATTCGGGGGCCGGCGGCCAACGCCACGGCGCGCTCGATCATGTTGCGCAGCTCGCGCACGTTGCCGGGAAACTCCATGTGCAGCAGCCGCTCTTCGGCCGCTGCGGCAATGCCGGTGATTGGTCGCCCGATCTGCCTTGCCTGTTCAACAACAAAGCGGCGGGCCAGAAACAGGATGTCCTCCGGGCGCTTGCGCAGCGGCGGGATCGGAATCTGGATGACGTTCAACCGCCAGAACAGATCCGTGCGAAACCCGCCGGCGGCCACCGCGTTTTCCAGATCCACCTGGGTTGCCGAGATCACCCGCACGTCAAGCGCCACCGGTTGCGCCCCGCCAAGCCGCACCACCTCGCGCTCTTGCAAGACCCGCACCAGCCGCACCTGCGACGTCAGCGGAATTTCCCCGACCTCGTCAAGAAAGATCGTGCCACCCTGCGCCTGCTCGAAGCGCCCGATGCGGCGCCGGTCGGCCCCCGGGAAGGCCCCTTTCTCGTAACCGAACAGCTCGCTTTCCATCACCCCCGGTGCCAGGGCGGCGCAGTTCACGGCCACGAACGGGCCCGCGCCGCGGCTGCTGTTGCGGTGGATGAAGCGCGCGACGACCTTCTTGCCGACCCCGGATTCACCGCTCAGCAGGATCGGGCTGTCCACGGCGCGGATGCGCGCGGCAATCTTCTCGATCCGGTGCAGCGCGGCACTGCGGCCAAGGATGACCGAGCCCGCCGGCGCCTCGGTGCCATCGGGTGCGGTCATCGAGCTGGCACGAAGATCTTGCAGGCGGTCGATCGCAAGCCGTGCCTTGGCCACGAATTCGTCCAGATCGAACGGCTTGGTCAGGTAATCCACCGCCCCCGCCTTGGTCAGCGCCACCGCATCGGCCACCGAGATATAGGCGGTCATCAGGATCACCGGGGTGCCGGGGGCGCTGCGGCAGACCTCTTCGAACAGCGCGCGGCCATCGCCGTCGGGCAGGCGGATGTCGGTGATGACCAGATCAATATCCTGCTTGCGCAGCAGCTTGCGGGCGCTGGCAAGGTCGGGCGCGGCAAGGGTCTCGAACCCCTCCATGCGCAGCCGATCGACCAGCGAGACCCGCATGATCTCGTCATCGTCAACCACCAGGACGCTGGCCGGGGCGGTTTCATGCGGCACGCTCAGTCCCCCCGGTCGTGGCAAGCTCGGTTGTGGCCAGCGTGGCCGCCACCAGCGGCAGGCGCACGGTGAACCGGGCCCCCTGCCCCGGCGCGCTGTCAACGCTGATCCGGCCACCCATGCGCTGGATCAGATTGTAGGTGATCCACAGGCCAAGGCCCGAGCCTTGCCGCGACGTGGTGTAGAACGGCTCGAAAAGCTGGCGCTGTGCGCTCGCATCAATGCCCGGCCCGTTGTCGGCAACCTCGAGCACGATCTCTTGCCCCTCGCGCCGGGTCGCGACCCGCAGCCAACCCTCACCGGCCAGGGCGGTCAGGGCGTTGCGGGTCAGGTTGAGCACGATCTGGTTGACCTGCGGGCACGAGCACCGGATCGCGACACCGCTCAGGTCCTGCGGGGTGACGGCCCACTCCAGCGTGACAGAAGATTCGCCGATCGCCGCCCGCACCATGCCTTCAAGACCGCCCAGACAGCCCATCTCGCAGGCATGCAGGGTGCTTTCGCCCCGCAGTTCGGCCAGCAGCGACTGAAGGGTGGCGGCGATCCGGTTCAGGCCGCTGTCGAGCAGCGGCACGTATTTGCGCACCAGATCAACATCGTCCGGGCGGCGGGCCAGCATGGCGACGCAGTTCTTCATGCCACCCAGCGGGTTGTTGACCTCGTGCGCCAGCCCGGCGGCAAAGCGGCCCAGCCCGGCCAGACGCTCGGCATTGGCAAGATCCTGCTCCAGACGCTTTTTCTTGGCCAGTTCATCGACCATCAGGTTGAATTGCTCGGTCAACTGGCCGATCTCGTCGCGGTCGAGCGCCTCGACCAGCGGCACCGGGCCGTGCTCGCCGCGCGTCACCGCCCCCAGTCCAAGCGACAGATCGCGCAGCGGGCTGACCATGCGGCGCGAGATCACCGAACCCATCGCACTGGTCACGAACGCCAGCCCCAGCGCAAACGCCAGCACCAGCAGCGCATCAACGCGCAACTGCGCTTCCATCATCCGGGTCGAGCTGCGCAGCAGCAGCAAGCCCACGCTTGATTCGTCAACCCGGATCGGCACCACCGCCGCGATCACGCCGGCGGGGGCGATGTCAACCGGCACCAGATGCGCGCTGACCGCGCTCAGGGCATGGGCGAGGCTTTGCCGCGCGGCGTCATCGCCGATCGGCAACGGCAGCCCGATCGGATTGTCAGTGGGGTTGGTATGCGCCAGCACGATGCCCGAAGGATCAAGGAACATCGCGTCGATCACCGCCGCATCGCCACCCTCGGAAGCAGCGTGATCGACCAGTTGATCGAGGGTGCGATACAGGGCCCAGACATCCCGGCTGAGCAACCCTTCCTGGCCCGCAGCGGCAACCGCACGGGCCAGCGCCAGGGTCTGCTGCTCCAGCCGCGCTGACTGGCGCTTGCCATCGCGCTCGATCACCACCAGCCCCATGATCAGCGCCGCCGCGAACACCATCAGGGTGATGGTCAGCGGCAGTTTGACCATCAGGCTCCAGTGCCGCGGCCAGGCCGGTTTCATGGCTGCTCCTTGGCGGGCGTCAATGCGGGCACCTGCGCCCTTTGGGCCAGCGCGCGGATCGGCTGGTAAAGGGCGGGGGACACTTCGGCAAAGCCGTCGAGTGTCAGCAAGTGCAGGATCGGCGCCGCCTCGGGATCGGTTTTCATGCCGACCAGGGCCGCGCGCAGGCGGTCACGGACCTCGGGGTCAAGATCCTGTCGGGCCACGATCGGCGGAAAGCCGTAGGTCGGCGAGCGCGCGATCACCTGCGTGCCCGAAACCGTATCGGGTTCGTATTTCTGCATGACATCATAAACATAGGAATCAACCGCGCCGCCATCGGCCATCCCGCGCGCCACCGCCAGCACCGTCTCGGCATGGCTGTAGGTAAAGAACGTCAGGCGAAAGAACTGATCGGGGTCAAAGCCCGCATCCGCCACCGCGCCGCGCGGCACCAGATAGCCCGAGTTCGAATTCGGGTCGGAAAAGGCAAAGACCTTGCCGCGCAGATCGGCCATCCGGCGGGCGGGGCTGTCTTTCGGCACGATCAGCAGCGAGCGGTAAAGCGGCGCGCCAAGGTAAACCGGGGCCACCAGCAGCGCCAGATATTCCGGGTAGCGCGGCTGGACATAGGGGTAGCCGCAGATCCAGGCGGCATCAAGCTCGCCCCGCGCCAGCATGCCCATGATGTCGTCATACGAGCGCCGATGCACGAAACTGACCGGGCGGCCAAGTCGCAGCGACAGGTAGGCGGCAAGCTGATTGAACGAGCGCTTGTGTTCGCGCACCACCACCGCCGTCAGGCCAAACCGCAACGCGCCACCCGCGCCAAGCGCCGCCGCCTTGCGGGCAGCGCTAAACACGCTGGCCGCAGCCGTGGCCGCGATGAACCGGCGCCGGTCGATCATTTGCTGTCGTGCCCTCCCCAAGGCCACCCGTCAGGTGTCGCCTGCCCAACCTAGCACAGAGTCGCCGGTGCGGCGAAATTTTCGTGCCGCTACGCCGCCCCTGACTGATTGCGCGGCAGGTCGGTCGCGGCACCCTGCCCGCCGGTCTCGGGATCGGTCCCGGCAATATCGGTCGCCGCCAGCACCAGCGCCGCAAGGCCCGGCAGGGCGGTCACGGACTCGAAGTGGCCAAGCGCCTTGCCGCTGGCCGACAGCCAGACATGCACCCCCGGGGCCGCCCGATTGGCCCGCGTCAAAAGATCGCGCGAAAAGCCTTCGGCGGTGGCGGTGGCGGCACTGTGCAGCCAGACCTCGGCAAAGCCCTGATCCTGCGCCCGTTTCAGCCAGTCGTCCAAGCCGCCGTCCGGTTGCCCCGGCTCGGCCACCACCAGCGATCGCGCAGTTGTCGGATCAAGGTGATAGGTCACGAACGAACTGCTGGACTGGCCGGCGGCAAAGCCGTAGCGCCGGGTGGCATGGCGCACCTCGACCCGCGGCACCACCACCAGCCCGGCGGTGGCGGCGGCCACGCTGGCCGCAAGCGCCAGCCCGCCCTCGACCACGCAAACCCCTGCCCCCGCCGGCAGGACGCAGCCCGGTGTCCAGCGCCAGATGATCGCGGGGCTGGCGTCATCGTCATCCCAAGCGTCCTGGCGGGCAGCATCCCAAGCCTCGGGCACGGCGCAGATAATGGCATCGGCCCCGGCATAGGCCAGCGGCTCAGTGCATTCGACAAACAGGCTCGGGCGCGGTGGCGGGGGTGCCGGGGTATCGTTTGCGGTCTTAACTGCCATTGATCATCTCCCAGAATTTCTGTTGCCGACGCTTCTTCTCGATCGAGTCATGCTCGCGCGCGATCGCCTTGACCACCGCTTCGGCCAGCCCGGCAAAGGCCTGCCCGGTTGGCCCCTGCGGTGCCGCCACCATGATCGGCACCCCGAGCCCCGCCTGCCGCGCCGCGCCAAGGTCGGCGGGGATGCTGCCCAGATCGACGACATGGCTGTGCCTGGGCACATCGACCGGCTGGCCGGGCTCGAACAGCGGTTGGCGTTCGCCGCAGCACGGGCAGATGAAATCGGCCATGTTGCGCACGATGCCGAACACCGGAATGTCGTGCTCGTGGAACAGGGCGACCGCGCGCTCGGCGTCGATGCTGGCCATCCGTTCCGGCGTGGTCACCACCACCGCCCCGGCCAGCGGGATCAGTTCGACCACGTTCAGCAGCACATCGCCGGTGCCGGGCGGCAGATCGGCCACCAGAATGTCGAGATCGGGCCAGGCCACCTCGCGGAACAATTGCGACACCGCCTGTGCCACCAGCGGCCCCTTCCAGGCCAGCGCCTGCTCGGGCGGGATCATCCCGGCCAGCGAGATCACGCTGACCCCGTGGCGCTGCGGCGGCACCGCCAGCCCGTCGGCCTGAAGCTCGGGGGTGCCGTCCACGCCGGTCAGGCGCGCCACCGAAGGGCCGCCAAGGTCGAGATCGACAATCCCGACCCGCTTGCCGCTTTGCGCCAGCGCAATCGCGAGATTGACCGCCACCGTCGATTTGCCCACCCCGCCCTTGCCGCTGCCGACCAGCACGATGTCGCGCACCCCGTTGACCGGAACCGCCGGCACCGCTTCATCCCCGTCGCTCAGTTCGGTTGCCATTGCGCCGCTCCTTTCATCTCAGCCGACAGGGCATCGGCCAACTGCCGCGCAAGGCCGGTGATCACCTGCGAATAGGGCGCGTCGGGCTGGGCCAGAACCATCGGGGTGCCGGATTCCGAGGCCAGCAGAACCTCGCGCAGGAACGGGATGCGCGCCAGCAACGGCAGCCCGGTCTCGCGTTCCAGTTCCGCCCCGCCTTCCGCCCCGAACAGCGCCAGCTCGGCGCCGCATTTGCGGCACACTACCGTGCTCATGTTCTCGATCAGGCCGAGACAGGGCACCGCGATATCGGCGAACATCTCAAGCCCGCGACGCACGTCGTCGGTTGAGATCTGCCCCGGCGCGGTGACCGCCACCACCCCGGCAATCGGCACCGCCTGCGCCAGCGCCAGATGCACATCCGAGGTGCCCGGCGGCAGATCAACCACCAGCACGTCAAGCTCGCCCCACTCGACATCAGCGATCAACTGCGGCAAGCCCTCGGTGACCAGCGCGCCGCGCCACGCCAGCGCCTTGCCGGCGGGCATCAGAAAGCCAAGCGACATCACCTTCATGCCATGGGCCATGACCGGCGCAATCCGGTTGTTGCCTTCCAGCGCCTCGGCCCGGCGCGAGACCCCCAGCAGCAACGGCACCGATGGGCCATAGACATCGGCATCGAGCAGCCCGACCCGCAGCGGCCGCCCGGCCGCGCCATGCGCCAGCGCCGCCGCCAGATTGACCGCCAGCGTCGATTTGCCCACCCCGCCCTTGCCGCTGTGGATTGCCAGCACCAGCCCCGGCGCCTGCGCCAGCACCGGCGTGATGCTTTGCGGCCGGGGCTTCACGATCACCCGCTCGACGCCGGGCACCGCGCCCACCACCTGGCGCATGATCTCGGCCAGCGCCTCGCCGTCCTCACCGCCGACCAGTTGCGGGTCCAGCAACACCCGCACCGCGCCGCCGGTGGCCACCACCCCCGCGACATGCCCCGCCGCCACCACGTCGGGGCCATCCTCGCCCACCGTGATGCCGCTTAGCGCCGCCAGCACGGCACTTTCCAGCGGATTTTCCGATCCTGGGTTCAGGGTCATGGGTTCGCTTTCTCCTCGAGCCAGGTGATGATCGTTCGTGCTTCGGCCGGGGATATGACGCGGTCGGCACCGTGTGCGGTCAACATCGTCGTCACGATCCCCTTGATGCTGTGGCGGCGATAGGGCGTGAGGTTGGGCAGTTTATGACACGTCGCGCAGCGTTTGAGAAACAATTGTTCGGGCGTGCCGGGCGGGCGCAGCCAAAACCACAGCGCCCACGCGACCAGCACCGCCGCCAGCGCCAACGCGGCACGCCCCACCAGCCCGCGCTCAATCACTGCAGCATCCCCAACCAGTTGTCGTCCATGTCCTGGTCGTTCTGGCAGCCTTGA
>Ga0210037_1002428_pt1 | contig 9771 bp, 4 predicted proteins | sample CryGey08umfilter_3_FD_185451 | JGI IMG/M metagenome (GOLD analysis project Ga0210037, IMG submission 185451) | Groundwater microbial communities from aquifer in Utah, USA - Crystal Geyser 4/9/14 0.8 um filter (SPAdes) (version 3) | ecosystem: Environmental > Aquatic > Deep subsurface > Groundwater...
AACATAATTTTTATATTAGAAAGGAGGTAAGCCGGTTTGGGCTGTCTCAGGTTTATCTAAGCGTAAGCAAGGGCAGGCGCGTGCGATTGAGGCTTGGTGTAGAAGGAAGTCCTCTGGATTGGCTACCCAAAAAACAACGCTTCAGAGAAAACTGCCAATACAACCTTGAGCAAAATATGGTCCTGGACACCATCTTTTCACATATTACTGAAATTATTACTACTTATAGACTACAGAGGCGAATGCTTTCGCTTTCAAAATTCATAGACGAATACAATGCCGCTATTCCTAAAAGGGATTTTGTTTCCTTTTTTGGTTGGATGCTTGAAAATTCAGTAAAAGAAAACGTTGGATCAGGAACTTACGGAAGACATAAGGCTGTCTTGGAAAAAATAAAAGCATGGAAGCCCGAAATATTGTTTCACGAAATGGACGAGGAGCTTCTTAAATGTTTTACTAGACATCTAGCTGTTTCGCTAAAAAACAAGTCCACAACAGTAAATAGTAATTTAGCCGTGGTTAAAAAGTATGTTTCTTTGGCAGAAAAAAACAAGATACCTATGGCTATAGGCGCGTCTGATATTAAAATTGGATCAACCTCGGGCGGCAAAATAAATCTAAAGGCAGAAGAAGTAAAACGCCTGCGGGAGTTTTATTTTTCTCAGTTTATAAATGATAGCCAAAGAATTATTTTAGGATATTTTTTATTTAGTTGCTTCACTGGATTGCGGCTTGGGGACATAAAAGATTTAAATAGAAAGGATATTTTAAAAGACTCTTTTTTGTTTGTTGCTAACAAAACAAAGCGATGGAAAAGTTTTGAAAAAGAACTTAAAATAACGCCAAAACTTCAAAAAATAATTTTGCACGAACCTAAATTATTTGTCTTAAAATTTACTGGAGAATATATGAATCGAGAACTTAAGCTAATGGCTAAGTTTTTACACATCACAAAAAACATATCGATGCACGTTGGGCGGCACACCTTTGCAACTAACTACTTGCGCGCCGGTGGGACTGTTGAAAAATTACAAAATCTTTTAGGTCACTCTAAAATAACAGAAACAATGGGATATGTTCATGTGGTAAGTAATGAGGCTCAAGAGGAGGTTTTATGGTTGGATGAATTATATTAAGGTTTTTGTTTCAATTTCAATATATAACAGTTCTGGCGTTGTGTTACTTCGGCTTATGCGCTCGATAAGGTGATAGTTTTGATAGGCATAGATCACCGACTTTACTTTTAATGTTTGAAGCTTTTCGGGATGAGTAAGAAAGCTCCAATTATATGTGATAGTTTTTAATAGAAAATCAAACCAATCTTGATAGTGGTTTATATAAACAGAAGGAATCATTAAGGGTGACGGATCCATAGCTCTATTGTTTCCGGAAACAAGGCCATTGTACATTCCTATAAACAGCATATTCTTGTCGTCAAGAAAGTCGTGTGCTGATATATAACCGCCGACTGTTTTAAGAGGTAACGGAAGGGCTTCAATGGTTATTTCTTCGGTATTGTCTTTTTTTATAAAGGGCGTTTGGACATGGCCATTAATGTCTATGTATATTTCTGGATATTGGTATTCGGGAAAAGCCTCTGTGTTTATCTTTTGAAATTTAAAAACAAAACTTTTGCCTTGGTTAAAGTAAATTTCTGGGTGTTTCACTTCAAAATCTTTAAGACTTATAGCATTTGCCGTGTTAAAATAGCGGGTTAAATAATTCATTGTTGCAACTCCGTTTTCTAAAACTAGGTCAAAATTTTTCCACGTTCTACAAATTTCAAAAAGTTTGCCGAAAGTGATATCAGGCACACATTTTGTTAACTTTATTTCATTAGGAACAATAAGTGATGGTAGAGGATTTCCGCTTGTGTCAAACTTTGTTAATTGTGTGACGGATATATCGGCAATCATTGCTTCATAGTCTATTACTTCGTCTATCTGTGCAAATGGAAGGTTATCTGATTTAAATATTACATTTCCTTCTGTGCCGTAAAAGTCAATTGTAAATTCAATGGTTTTAAATTCTTCTTTATATCGTGATGTAGTAACAAAGTTTGAGCTCCATATGTTTGACCCGTTAAATAAAAACAAGGCCGCGGCCAATCCATATTTTGAATTGTTGTTATAATTACCTCCTTTTTTGGCGCGTAGCACAACGTTTCCGGCAAATTTATATCTTCCTGGCTCCGGCAATATTATAGTTTTTTCATAGCGAGCAAAAATGGGAGACATTAATAAATCATATTGATTAGTGGTTACGCTAAATTGTATGCTCTCGGTATTAATGGTTGAATAATATTCCGAAAAATGATAAATAAATGCCTTAGAAAATTCAGAATCTATTAATATATCACCCGCCAAAACATATCCGGCGTCTTGAAACCCTTTTTGAAGGATGTGTAAAAGAAATGGAAGTGGCTGAAGGATGTTTCTGTTAATTTGAACGTCGTTAACCGCGTCGTACTCGTTAATAAGCATGGCGCCGTCCTTATAGTTGTTAATAGCGCCTTCAAAGGCTGCCCATTGAATGTTGTCTTTATCTATTTTATCGGTAAATATTTTTGCAAAACAAAAATTACTGGAAGGCCAAACGTTGTTAATTCTAGCATTTACATAGGTGAAAATGTTAGATGTCACAACTAAATCTTCTAAGGGCAACTCGCTTAGTTTCTTTTTTGCGTTGGGTAATTCTTCAAATCCGTATCTAATTTGTGCAGAAATTACTCTTCCAAGAATTTTTTCGACTTCTAAAACAGCCTCATGGTTTTCTCCCTGATTATAAAATCTGCCCTCAAAATAGGATGTTCTATTTTGTAGGTTTTGATGGCTGATATAATTAAAATCGGCGTCCTGCTCATCGGTTAGTTCAATTTCTATGGGATAGGTATATTTTGTAAACAATTGGTTTGAAAACCAACTGTTTTCCTCTACCATAGCAAACTCATGGCTTGCTAGGTCTAGTTCAAAATTATCGTGGATAAATTTCAGAATCATTGGGTAGGTTTATTTCAAATTCAACTTCGTAGCTATACAAGTCTCTGTCTGTGTCGTTATTTTCAATTTCTTTATTAACTGGTATTAAATTTATAGGGGCAATGGCTTCGTCTCTCGACATTAGAAAGGCTTGCTTGGAACGCATTAAGTCTGCAATTCGCCGAGCATCTTCTTTTAGTAAAACTCCTGTATTACACGTTAGTTTTTGGCCCTGTTTAACTTCTAGTTTTTGTAATTGTTCTAGAAATTTTTTATAAGTATTTATGTTTTTGTTTTCTAAACTACACTTAAAAGTGAATGACCCAGTAAACTCCATTGTTTCTAGTAGTTCATACTCATTAACCCAAGCTATGTGATAGCTTTCTATCCCCTCAGGAAATACTATATATTTTTGTGAAATTATAGGTTGTTCTAAGGTTGTCAAACCTACACGAAACATTCTTAACTCAATAACATCACCTTCGGCATAACTAGAAAAATAGTTTACATAGTGAAATATGCGGTGGCTTTGGGGCGAAAAATTGAATGTTTTATTAAAAACTCCATTTACGTAGGTGGATATTCTTATTGCGGTGTTTGCATAAAAATTAAAAAGTTTAACAGAATTTATGGTTACCCTAGTGGGTTTTTCATAAAAATCAAGTATTGCAATTTGAATACTATTTTGCAGAAAGCCGGCATAACTTAGAAAGCGCGGCGGGCGTCTTCCTTTAATAAATTTGACATTGTTAAAATCGTCTGTAAACATTGTGTTTCCCGAAATTCTGTTTATAAAATTAGCCTGAACGTTTACCGTTGCGGGCTGATACATATATTTGTAAAGAGGAAGTACGTTTGTGCTAATGCCAATAGAGGCAGAGCCTAAGGGTAGGTGGGTAAATCCTATTTGGTTTAGGTCGTTTAATTTTGTCATTAGGTTTTTAATTACTTTTCCTATGAAAAATTCGGCATAAAAATTATGAATACCAAAAAGATATTCTAAATTTTGGGAATTGAAAACATAAGGAAAGTAGCTCGAAATGTTTGTATTCAGGTTTAAATTTACATTAAAAGCTGATGAATAATGAAAAGAGGTAATTGTTTTAAAATCATCAGTAAAATTAATGCCGTATTTGTTAAGTCCTAAGTTTACGCGCGCTATTACAGTAACCGTTATTAGTACGTTTTGTGTTCTGGTGCCGGAGGTAAACACAAGCGTTGCGGTGTACGTTCCTGGAGATAAAAAGGCGGAACTAATAGGGGCTAAAATTACATGAGCAACGTTTAATAATTGTTGGATTTCTACTGACAACCAACTTGGTGTTGCTGATATTACTAATGTTGTATTTCCAAGCCCGGACACAGATATTGTTTGTGATGAAAAGGGCAGTTGTTGAATTATGAGCCAAGATAGTTCTGTGGGTACAACAACTAATGGTGGTGGAGCAGGAACCAGAAAGGTGGTTAAAGATATTGTTTCTGTTGCGCCTGTTGTGGTTTGTATTACTATTAAATCTGAGTAGGTGTTTTCTTCAAGCTCTAATGCGCTTGCATTAAGGACAATGGTTATTGTTGTGTTTCCTGAGCCATTATAGGTTGTATAGCCGTTTAATGTTTCTACAAAGGTTATTCCTGTTAATGATATATATGAAGGAACTTGAACTACATAGGGGCCAAACGAGGTAATATCAAACGTGGTGTTTGGTGCTATTGCTTCATCTATTACCTGATAAAAATTAATTTCTTCTTTTGATGCTTTTAATTGCGTTTGAGACAATATATTAAGCACAACTGAAAAGGTGTGTTTTTCTATTTCTATAAGCTGTGTGGTGGCTAATTTTCCTAAAACAACAAAGTGTATTTTAGTTTCAGTGGAGCCATATAGCATACTGTTAAATGACTGAAGCTCTAATGTTGTGGTAACCTCTAGGTTGTTGGGCAATATTTCATAACCTGGAGCGATTGCGGCGGCAATTGCTCCGCTTACTGTGAGCCAGTTTTTTTCTTGTTTATTGATTATTGGGCGTTCCACTTCTACTTTTACATAAATATTTGTAAACTCGTTGTCAATGAGTTGTTCTGCGGTGGCTATGTCAAGCTGAACGCCGGGGTTAAGATAGTTTTTTATAACTGTTGCTATATTTATGTTTGCTGGTTGTGCTGTACCTGCAAAATGATTAATAATAAGAGGGTTAGGCTGATCAAATTGCCATTCTATAGTGGGTATGGCTGCGCCGGCGGTAAAGCTTTGGGTGGATGATAATACAATATTATATGGCATTGGGTTTTGTGTTTAAACGGTTAAATCTTCAATTTGTAAGGTGTTGACGGTTTTTATATTCATAAGGGGCTTGTGCCAAATTTCAAAAAATACATCATTCCAAATCATTTGAACGCGGTCTGGAAAGTTAACGGTAACCGTGCCTAGACTTTCACCAAGATTTTTTTGTATTTTATTAAATATATCGTCTAGTTTTACTCCAAAAGTTATAACTGAAAGCTCTACTAGTGGGGCTCCATCAATCATTAACGCAAGGGTGTCTATCATTGCAAAATTAGCTTGAATGGTGGGCAAGTCAGCATATTTAATGATTTCTTCGTATAAAAGGTTACAATAAACGTTTATGTCTGGGTTTTGAAAAACCTGTTGTTCTGTGAATGCTGCGTACATTAGTTGTTTCTTTTAGATTTGTTTTCAAAAGTTTCTAGGCGTTTAAATTCTTTCCTAAGCCTATATATATTGCGCATGTCTTTGTCCATTAAAGCGGTAACTCCATCACGGTCTAGTTTTTCAAGAACAGCGGTGTTTCTATTTATAGCAGAAGCAACCATTGTCATCATTTCCTCGTTTATTTGTGAGCCGCCCTGTGTAGAACTATCGCTGTAATGCCCATTTTCAAATCCTCTAACTCTTGATAGTTCCCGATAGAGCGAATCTTTAAGTCCGGGGTCAAACTGTTTGAGGGTTCGCCCATCAATAATCATTTCGGGAAAGTTTTTACCTCCTTCTCCGGCCAAAAAAACCGTGGGCTTATCAACCACCCCGCTGCGCGACTGCCCTCCAAAGGATGCATTAAAGGCTTTACCATCCTGCTCACGACGCACCGGAATCGTAGAGTTGTTATAGAAGCCTTTTTCATAGCCCTTGGTGGTTAATACCATAGCTGCCTGCGCAAGGCCTAACGCTCCTACAAAAGCGGTTAAAATGCCGGCCGAAATACCAAAATCAAATTTAGGGACCTGCGCCCAAATGCTCATTATTGCCATAGCAGTGTTTGTGGCTATAGAAGCAAGTGCCATTACTTTTTCGCGTTTGGCTTGTTTTTTAGCTATTTCTTCTTTTTTCTTTTCGAGCTCGGCATCCATTGCTTTGATGGAGTCGTCATATTGTTTTTGTGTGATTAAACCACGGTCTAACAATTGTTTTTGTCTTTCTTCTTTTCGGTTGAAGTTTTTTTCTAAGGCTTTTAACCTATCGGCATCCTTTTTATTTTGAAAATCAGAAAACATAGCATAGGCTTGCTGCATGGCCATTACCCCCATAACGGCATTTGCGAGTAGGTTTTCCATGTTGCTAAAATTAGTAAACATGGTATCCCATTGTTCCGGAGTAAAGCCCAATATGTCTGTTTCGCCGCCTAAACCAAGGGCTTCTAATCCATTGTCTGATGGTGCCTTGCCTTGCATTTGAGCAAGAAGTTTATTTATTTCGGCTATGGAAAGCCCTAATTCCTGAAGGCGATCTATAATTTGTTGTTTTTGTTCTTCGGTGATTAGATCAAGGCTAAAGCCTTCAAACTTTGAGGTGTCTAGTGTTTTTTCAATTTCTTGTTTTAAGCTTATTGCAGCGGCTTTTTGTCTTTCTAAGGTGTCTTTATTAAATTGATCTTCTAGCGCTTTTTTTGCTTCTTCATTATTGCCAAGTTCAGCTAGCTCATTATTATGTGCTATAAGTCGTTCTTGCTCTTCGCGTTTGAATTGTTCCTGGCGAATGGCAATGTCTGCTTCTATCCCGTTTTTTATTATTTCGTTTCGGCGTTGTTGGTGAAGTCCTTCTTCGGCTTCTATTTGGTTGTTTATGGCGGTGTATTGGTCTAGTAGGGTAGAAGCTAGGTCGGTATCTCCAGCAATAGTAGCCTCGTCAAAGGCTTTAATAAGTTCATTAGCTTTTGTTTGGAGGTCTGTAACTTTGCGTACATGGTTGGCATCATTTATTGCCATTTCGCGGGCAAAGGTGTTTTGTATTAATGCTAGGCGGGCATTTTCGCCTTCGCGCTGCAGCTTTAATAGTGCTTCTTGCTCTTTTTTGAGGTTTTCTTCTCTTTCTTTTTTTGTTTTGGAATCTCCGCCGCCGCCACCGCCGCCGCCGCTAGCTATGGTAACAGGCTCCCATTTTCCGTTCTTAAATATAAATGACATGCCATCTATGGTTTGGGTGTCACCTTCTTTGGGGCCTTCACCTACCCCCATAATGGTTTTAAAGTCTTGCTCTGAAAAATTTAAATCATTTAATTTATTGGCAATCTCATTTATTCTTTTTTGTTGTTTAACAATTTCGCCTTGCGCTGCACTATAAGCAAGAAGCGCATCTCTTTCAGCAATGACCTCAGGGATTCTTGCCATCATCCCTAGTCTTCCTTTCTCGCTGGCGTTTTGAAATTTTTCTGAATTTCTAAGTGCTTCACTTGCTTGAGCCGATAAACGCTTCCGGGCTTCTAGTTCTCTTTTTAATTGTGGTAGTGTTTGTTCCGTGTCCTTGATTTGCTGTTCTGCTCCCAGTTTTCTGGACATTAAAGTTGCCGCTTCTTCATCTGAAGCAATCCGTTTAATGGCTATTTGGTCTCTTACGGCTTGTGTGTTTAATTTGAAGGCTCCTGTTTCTTTGTCTATCTCAATAACGCTTTCTCCCAAGCGGTCCTTTAATTGCAGGGTTATTTCGTCTAGACGCTGTTTTGCCTCTTCGGTGGGTTCAATACCATCCTTGGTTAAATCTTCGTACTCATTAAGTAATTTTTGGCTTTCAACAACTAGTTTTTGGTTGGCTTTTGCTGACTCATATTTTTGTTTGGTTTCCTTAGCAAATGCTTTGTCAACATCTTCAACAGCGCCAATGAGGCGGGCAAACCAATTTACTATACTGCTTAAACCGCCAATGACTGCCGGAGAGGCGAAGGCTCCTAACAATTGTTTTTTAACTTTTTCAAGCGTAGCGGCGAGGTTGTTGTTTTTAAGCTCGTACTCTTTAGTAAGAGATGTGGCCTCGGTAAGAGCTTGGTTTGCGGTAACTTGTCTTTTTCTTAATAGGTCGGTTTGTCCTGCTATGGCTGAAAGTGCCTGAGCGCCACGCGCACCGCCCACTTCAATGTCTGCTAGTTTTTCAACCATAATGGATAGTCCTTCATTATTACCATTAAGCCCTTCGAGCATTCTTATCATTGCCTCATTAGCGTCGGTATTTAATAACTCTGTGAAGTCTTTAACAGACATTCCTGCTATTTTAGCAAAAGTGTCGGTGTTTTTGAACATATCCATCCAAATTTTATTCATGGCTGTTGCTGAAATTTCAACACTTTGCCCTATTTCGTCAAAAGTTGCGGCGTAGCCTATATTGTCAGCCGCTGAAAGTTTTGCTTGTGCGGCAACCCCTGCTTGACGTTTAAGATAGTCTACTAGAAAGGTTTCTGTGTTTGCTCCTGTGGCACCTACTTCATTAAGTGCTGAACCTAATGCTAACATGGAATTTTTAAAATCTTTACCGGTGGCTTCACCTACCTTATAAATGTTTACCATTTTACCTACCTCGCGAATTTCTTCATCTGAAAGGATGTCGCCCAAGGCAACTTTCATTTGGTTAGCCACTTCAACGAAGTCCTTTACGTTTTTAACCCCGGTGATTCCTAAACGACCTGCCTCTGCGGAAAGCTCAAGAAGTTCCATCCTGGCGGTTCTGGTTTTAAACATACCGAAAGACTTGGTGAGACTATCTACTTCGTCTTTGGTCATACCGGTGGTTTTCATAACATCTGCTTGAGCGTCTGAAAGTTTGCCGTTGAAGTCAATCATTTTTTGCATAGACAAAACGAGCCCTGTACCTGCGGCGATGAAGGAGCCTGCCATTAATGCATATTTGTTGAAGCCTTGTGCTAATGAGGAAAGCCCTCCTTGTGCGGCACGTGCTTTTAGGCTTAATTCTGATATGCGGGTGTTAACGGCCTTGAGGTCTGCTTGCAGCTTGATGTATTGGGCAGAACCGGGCACCATATTATTAAGTTGTAGTCTTAATTGTGATGCTCGCTGGCGCAGTTGTCCCATAGTGAGCCCTGTAATGCCTATTTGCTTTTGAAGCTGCTGCATTGAGGCTTTGTTGCCTTTGATAGCTGCGTTGTTTTGGCGCATTTCTGCAGTAATGGCTTTGTAAGCGGCGGTTTCTTTTTTGCCTGCGGCTTCCAAGCGTGTTTTTTCGGCGGCAAGCTCTTTGTTTCGCTGGGTGAGTTTTCGGGTTTGAGTTTCTAGATTGTGTAATTCTTTTTGTGCCTCATTACCGTTGATTATGAGGTTGAATCGTACGTCTTCATCGCGAATTGGTTTTCCCATTGCCGTAAGTTTTGTGTAATGTTACGGCAGGGAAAACAATAATGGTGTGACGTGGGATTTTTGGGGTTTGGTAATAAAAAAACAGTAAGAATATTAAGTTTCTTACTGTTTTAAAAAGAGTAGGGGCGCACAACAGTCGCTAAAAGACATCCCGATAGTCATCGGGACGCCTTTTAGCTTGATGTTATGCTTCAGAGAT
>Ga0210037_1002448_pt1 | contig 9721 bp, 8 predicted proteins | sample CryGey08umfilter_3_FD_185451 | JGI IMG/M metagenome (GOLD analysis project Ga0210037, IMG submission 185451) | Groundwater microbial communities from aquifer in Utah, USA - Crystal Geyser 4/9/14 0.8 um filter (SPAdes) (version 3) | ecosystem: Environmental > Aquatic > Deep subsurface > Groundwater...
TGAGATAGACATTCGCCAGAGACGACTCTGTGCCGACAAGCGAGAAAAAACAAGATAAATAGACATGCGTAGATAGACTTAAAGAATCGCTAGAATATACAAAGATGCGAGAATTTCCGAAACGCTTGAATGTCAAGAATAAGGAACAATTCGTGGTATATCATTATGATCGAACGCTGTGCTACTTGCGTAAGGCTATCTTTGAGCATATGATCATCGAAAAAGAGAATACATACTTCGAGCTTGATGACTTCGCAAGAAACAACCAGCTCGACGACGAAGAAATCAACAACATGACGGCAACCATAATCGAGGAACTTGCTGATCTAGGATGGAACTGCAAGACAGCCTTTCGCGGCACTGGCTTATTTATCTACTCAACTAACGAACCACCGCCCTCTTGCTATCCTGATAGCTTCTAAGGTTGAAGCTAGAGACGTGATATATCCATACTTTGGGGTATGGATACTTTCATATGACAATATCTTGCAACGAGGATCCACGAACCAACTACATATCAACAATTGATTTCCATCTTCATCCTCTTCGTAGTATATAAATGCCGAGAGTAACGAAAGTCGCATGTAAGGATTGTGGTACTACTCTTCATAAGTGTAATTTGAAGAAACACAAACAGTCAGAGTCTTGCCAGAATAGACAATTATTGAATATGGTTGCAAAACAGAATCAAGAACTAGTAAGTACAGTGCATACATTAAGGAAAGAAGTACAAGAGATATCTAATCGTCCTCAGACAGTCATCAATCATAAGCATAATCACACAACTATCAACCAGTATATCATCGCTAATAAGAAACCATTATCTCTAGCAGGTATCGAAGCATCTGTTGCACTCGGTATGCAAGCAGCTGTATTAAGAGATGGAGCTCAAGGAATTGCCCAATATGTGGTCACAGAGAATGAGCTTCCAAAGAAAATATATATCACGGATAAGAGCAGGAATGTAGCTAAATACCTAGAAGCTACACGTGGAGAGGAGATAATTACAGACAAAGGGTGTGAGGAAATACTCAATCGTACATTTGTGAAATTTGGAAGGGATGGCGAGATTGTTGTAGACAGATTATCTGATGAGCTTGAAAAATATATGACAGAACAAAATGAAATTGGTTCATGGCCGGACGAATTCTACGAGAATCAAATGACAAAGCTTGGAAGATTGCGTCTACAATGGAAAAAAGCAAGTGAAGGTCACAACAATAAATTAAGAAAAGAAGTAGCTAAGGCTATCGTGCGAAGATGTCAGTTATAGGACCCTTCTTTCCAGTATACGATGGAATGTTTTCCAGCGTAGCCCAATGATCTATCTCCAATAGGTAGTTGCTCAACCACATACCCTACGAGTAGCGTACATTGGGCTACGCTAAAAAACATTTGACTTGTGTTAAAATGGATTTAGAGCTCCAGAGAATTTGGATTTATAATTCTAGATTTTGAAAAAAAAAACGCGTATACTTATGATTCGATATTTGTATTCTTGAACATATGTATCCAAGACATCTTAATCTCGTGATGGATATCCCTTCAAACTGTACATGTGAAGTCCGCTGCTACAGTTCTCGCAGATTATAGGACAGAAATCAATTGTTTTTTATTTAAAGATTCGAAGGAATCATTAGGAGAGATATGAGCGATATAGGCAATATAGATGATATAGACGATGGGAGAGATGGGAGTGATATAGACGATACGAGCGACGAAGAATTTGAAAAAGAATTATCCGACAAATATGAATTACTACACAGTCTTGCTATAGCTAGGAGATATTATTCTTCCAATCAGGATCAAGAGTTGAGGTTGACGGTACATAATAGCTACGACGAGATTAAACAAGCTTACGATTCCTTGTTTCTCGAAGAAACAAGGAGAAAAGAAGAACAACAAACTAGGAGACTGGTCACGCTTCAGCTATGTATGATTCGTATACTCTACCCAGACTTAGATATTCCGTCTTATACACAGAAGACCGATATCAACGATCTCATACGGATTCGTGATGATGTAGCATCTTCAGAGTCGATAAATATTAATCTCTTTCCGTCGTTTGAGGTCATGTGTGCCATAATGAGTAGTTATCAACTAGAGTGCGGCATAATGAGTAGCTACCAACCAGAGTGTCCAGATATATTATCAAATACATTATCAGAATACAAACAGTTAATTATTGCCGCCCGCGCAGAAGGAGGTAACGATAGATTGTGCGATATGATAGAAGAGAAATTTATTCAATCTCCATCTAAGCAGATGATGGAGTGTATAATGCTTTCGTTTATATTCGATGAAAAGAATAGCAGTTGTATACTGTCGTGAAATAAGATTCAGTATAACTTCGCACTGCGGTTTAAACACGTGATATTGGATGAGAAATGGGTCAGCCGAACAATGACGAGAGTATGGAAGATCATATTATCCAACATCCAAGGATATTCTTGGGTATTCTGATTTTTAGTGGTGTAGCATATATAGTTGGAGTGGGAATCGTAATATGCAACCAATTTAAATTAGATGTATAAACCGAACAATTTATATTGTAATTTGTATTACCAACGATTGGTAATACAAATGTATTATTTCTTCATCTTCATCGCAGTACGGATGAGTACAACGATTGTTCCTATAAGTATGATAGACATCACAGCAGTGAATATGCAAGTTGCTTGCTCACTATATCTATTATCTGAGTGTCGATGTCGAACTGTTGCTTGGTAGATAGCGCGATTTTTGAAATCCGCGTCGAGTCCTGCGGTGAATTTGCTCCAGTTGGGTAGGTCATCCAATTTGACGGGTCTAGAGAAGAGTAGCCATGGCATTTCCATCATTGCTCTCCTAGTGTACCCGGTTTCGGGGTCGATTCCTCCTGCTGTGTATTCTCGGTTTGTTGCGATATCAATCATCTGTTGTTTTTGTTCTGGAGTTTCTGCGGTTCCGCTGAGAGCTGGAGCACCAATACCGTTCAGAGGGTAGAAGAATGATGGAACAGGGCACATTACGTTTGATTCGAGTTCGCAATTGTTTGTTCCTCTGATCATGTAGAAGTAGCCATTTCTACCCCAGTCTTTGCCCCAAGAGTTGCGAATGATCCAATACGGTTTCCCGTGCTCTTCTCCCCATCCAACGATAACGACTGAATGTCCGCCGACTTGGGGTGCTTGTTCATTTGATTCGTATATTGTATTTTTAGCATCAAATGTATAGAAGTCTGGGTATACTTTGAATGCAGTGCAAACCGGTCCCCAAATGAAAAGGTCGTGACGAATATTATCCTCTCCACCTCCTTCTTCTTTGGACCCAGCAACTGCATAGAACGCATATGCTTTGTAAAATCGCTGAGGTGTCCCGATTTCTACTCCAGTCTTGTCGTCAATATAGAAATCGCTGCACATAGCTCCGAGGGGTCCTGAGACACTTGCGCATAGTGGAAGATGAGCAGCAGAGTCAACGGTACCAATTTTAACGTATGACAGCGATTTTCCGAGAGTTTTGTCATATGGAAGACATTTTTCAGAACATGTACCGATTATATATAGGTAGCGAAACGCGTCGAACAGAGTGGAACCGTGACATGCATTATGAATTAGACTGTGTACATTGGCATCGGTGATCTCTTTACGATGCCGTTCTGCATGGGTGATATCCATCCCTTTTCCTCCGAGATCACATAGTATTAGTTTCGTAGCGCTAAGACGTGTATTCATCAGTCCCAGCGATTGTATGGAAAATCTGTCTGCGAGAACGGACGTTGATGCCCATGCCCAGCATGATCCGCATTTTCCTTGTGATGGCGGCGGAGTGAGTAACCCTTCCCATATTTTCCGACCGTCAAATGAATGAGGTAGATGGACTTTACGTTTTGTGTGTATTTTCTGTAGAGATCGGAGGAATGCGTCATTCGCGCGTGTGTTCTCGCTTCTGACCTGTGTATTTAGAGGTTTTGCAGTTATTTCCTCTCTTAGCGCAGTAGTAAGTCGCTCCATGTCTTTATCTTATTGTACATTTTGCTTATTGAATATTCTGAACGTTAAATTCAGGACAAAGTAATTATGAGGATGATATCCTTACTAAAAATATTATGAGAGGATATCAAGTCTCGCGATTCGTGTTAATAAAGTATGTAATCTCTGCTACTTAGTATCTCTCTCACACTTCTCACACTTCTCACATTTCCCCACTTCTCTTCTTCTCTTCCTCTTCTTTCTTTTCTCTCTTTTCTCTCGCTTCTCTTATCTTGCGTTGAGGATTGAACGTATGGTACACGACATGTCCGCGATACTTGTATAGGAGGAACCATAAGAGTAGGAACATAATACTGAATAGGCACGCTATTATTAGAGCACTGTCGATATTGCACATTGGCACTCGGCATGCAAAGAGAATACCAAGTGCAATAACTGTGAAGATAATGGAAAACCCACCAGCCCAAACACCAAGAATATACCATGCGGAGCGTGCAGCAAAAAGATGAATGAGTTGTTTGCATTTCACATTCTTGTCGTTAGGAGAGCTCATTATATCTACTGCTATGTCTTCGTCCTTGTTACGGTATTTCTGTTGTTTTATAGTGAACGCAGTACTGAATATGATGAAGAAGAAGATGATTAGTAGCATGATAACGAGAACAGCGATCTTACATCCAGTCTCTGTACTCATTTTTATCGTATGCAATATTTATATTCATACTTCTAACCTTCTAACCTCGGATGTCTAGACATGTTCTCCTATCTAAAGTCTCAAGAGGGAAATAAAGAGATAGATTATGGAATATATTTACTTTAACTTACCTTTTCGTCTTCGTGAGATAGTGGATGAATACGTTGACTACTATATCTATAACTCGCTCCACAAGCCAGTACAAGACAGGTGTGTGTTCATTATCCATTCCCTACGTGGGATACCAATATCACCTCTTACCCCGTCTAATATCCAACAGCGGTTGAGTCCTGAGAGACAGGAGAGAAAAATAACCAGTCTATCCAGTATGTATTACGGTATGGTTCAGGTCCGTTCTTTAGCGACGGTGACCGGTCCGGGCGGAATTTGCTTGAATCGTCGGTCAAGTCTCGTGTATGACTCCATTCATAAAAACAAGATCATAGGCCGATTCGATGTGAATAAACAAAGAGTAGTCGACGATGCTCTCGCAGACGAATTGAGGATGCGATGGTTGTAAGGAATGAAGAAAGGGTATTGATGCACGATTTTAGGCATATAGCTTTACATGATACTTCTATCACTTCCTGTACTTTAAACACTTACAATAACATGCCAATCGTCGACTATCCATTTTTATCTTATCTAATTTCCTACATAAGAGAATATGTGTTATAGGTATGGAGAAGCGACGGAAGAAAGAACAGCAGAGACTATTGGCGCTTATGAATGATCTCGAGCGCTATAAACGGAGGGACGAAGAAATGATACAACGTCATCTCGCGGAGAAACCATCCGACTTCACACATAAGCAAATTGAGAAGCTAAGAGCTACTGCTGTTAAGAGAGAAGAAGAGCTTATCGAGAATCGACAACGTGAGAAAGACTTGTTAAAAGGACTTCTAGATAAAGAATTGGAAACAGCAAATGCTGCGAGTACCGCGGAAATTGCAGAAAAGGCTCAGAAGAAAGTTCAAAAGAAAATAGATGATAAAATCGGAGATGTTGATCAGAAGGAACGATCGCAGCGGTTTTGGGATCGAGGGGTATTGAGCAATAAGGAAGGTAGAAACAACAAGCGAGATATTGATAGAGCATATAAGCACTTTGCGCGGACATGCGATAGCATTCCTGCGTATATGCTCAGGAATCTATCGGAGATGCCCGCAAACAAAGGGTACATATGGAAAAGTGTATTCTGTTATGGTGATTTACCCGAGGAAAGAGGGAATAAACCTTATGTAATGTTTGAACGAATGCCTCAAGACCTTCTCCTCATACATGAGTGGACAAACACGGAATACAAACGATACGAAAAGGTTGGTAAAGGAAGAAAGCAGCTCGTACATACCGAAATCAGGCGGATTATACCTTCTCCTTTTATCAATATTCTTGACACATGCAGTTCTCTTTCCGAACAGGGTATTAAGCGTTCTGGGGATATTAAGAAAGATATTAAGGAAGATATTAAGGAAGATATTAAGGAAGATGTTAAGGAAGATGTTAGGAGTAGAGACACGCGGGATCCGTGGGGAATCAGAGATAGGAGAGGTGATACAAAAAGAGATACAAAAGGAGATACAAAAGGAGATACAAAAGGAGGTAACAGAGGGGATAACAAAGAGGGTAACAGAGGGGGTAACAGATCCAATATGAATATCACTAAAGCAAAAGACGAGAAACCTGACCATAAACATGGGAGAACACTCCTTCCAGGAAGATCTACTGTCCCTGACGAATCAGCAGACGACAGACCTTTTATCTACGACAGACATGACCGATCTCACAAACCTAACAATCGACCTGATAATCGACCTAATACTCGGCCTGATAATCGACCTAATACTCGGCCTGATAATCGACCTAATACTCGGCCTGATAATCGACCTAATACTCGGCCTGATAATCGGCCTAATAATCGACCTAATACTCGGCCTAATACTCGACCAGATAATCGACCTAATACTCGACCTGATAATCGGCCTAATACTCGACCGGATAATAGGCCTAATACTCGACCTGATACTCGGCCTAATACTCGACCGGATATTCGACCTAACAATAGATCTAACAATCGACCTGATAATAGTCCTGATACCGAGAATAGGTCAAATAATAGAGTGAATAACTCTAATTACGGCATCGATTCAAATAAACCGCAGCCTCGTCTTCCACCGCAGAAATCTGGAAGGAGAAGGTAATATTTTCTAGTTACAGTCGACTCTCATTACGAAGTCCTGTTTCTAAATCATCAGTAGATATAGCAGAAGTTACTATTCTATTCCCTTGGTCGGACATTTCGACCTCAATTTCCTGGCTTGTCTTCATATGATGGCAAAGTTGTAGGAGCTGTTTTCCAACAGTATCTTGCGCCTTCATATAGATACTAAAACATCCACCTATTGTCCCTATCACTTCTATCACTGGTTTATCGCGGATGCCTTTGATGATTGAATACTCTGCAATTCCTGCGAAGAGTAAAGCAAGAATGAAGCTCATCACGAATGTGTATATACTTCGGAATGTATTTGTGCCATGCTCCATATCTAGATCTCCAAGATATATAGGTTTCTCGTGTAATTTTTGTGGGATTGTCGGAAAGTTGATAAAAATGAAGTACGATGCTAGAAGGTAAAAGAGTGGTACGGTATACACACTCGAGAAGAAGGGATGGAGAACAAAGGGTGCCGGAAGAAGGATGGCAGATACAGGAAGTAGTAGCCTTACAGGAGTACAGATATTTTCACGAGTACAATCTGTACATAATAGCTTTGTAAAGGAACAGAGCTTACACATATTTTATATAATAGAATTTAAAGATACTTTAAATGTTACATATCTATATATCGTATCCATATCCAGATATGAATATGGATATGTAGATAGCATTTGCTCTCTAGTGCAGTCCTACCAAGAAAGAAGCGAGAGACATATGAGCAGTTATAGTTTGGATGTGGACAGTACATATCGGTAATCGTTCAGAACTTACGAATGTAAATGTAGAATATTACCCTTGGGCTCTCGATGCTAGCCCGTTCATATTTATAGGACTAGAACAAACTCTTTTCTTGATAGAGCATGGGATATTTACTGTTTTCGATACACTCTAGGCGATACATAGAACTAACGCTACTTAAGGAGCATGTTATCTAATATAAATGCAATTATGCAAGTATTGCGACAAAAATTACAAGAACATGACCCAACACCAAAGGGGTAAAACATGTCTCGCTAACAAGAAGAAATATGAGCTTGTTGAGAAGGCTAAGAGGGATGCTTACGAGAATGAACATCCCGAGATTCTTAGAGAGAAGATAATGGAACTTGAAAACTGTGTTGCAAGCTTGAAGATGCTTGTCGATTGTGATTACTCCCAGTGCCGCGGCTGTCGTTCATACTACTGCACAAATCCATCTGATACTATAACATACGTATGTTTAGGATGTGAAAAGACCTTTTGCAGCGAATGTGTGAAGTCGATGAACTTTTGGGTATCCGATGACGGGAATGGAGAGTATACTTTGTGTAATAGTCCAGAATGTCAAGCCGAAGAAAGATGTGTGAAGTGCAAGGATAATATCGGCTCTGATGGTCGATGTCTAAGCAGATGTGATAGTGAATGAAAATAGTCCTCTCCAGAATAAGAGGCTACTGATAGTTATATCTCTTTGCCTATATTGTTGAGTATCTTGGAGGAATCGTGGAACAACATATTGCAGTGTACTGAGATCTGGTTAACATAGTGTTGTTATGTTGGATATAACAAGACTTTACATTTTGATACATTTGAAAGAATTTTGTTGTGATAGGTAAAGAATGCCTTGCAACACATGTCAATGTACTCGCGAAGGTTATGACGCATCCCCTATACCTCAAAATATGCCTTTCCACTCCCCTGTTGGATGTAACAATAATAGTAGTAGGTACGAGCCCCGTACAGAGTATGATCAATGGGTTCAGAAGATGAATTGTGGATGTTGTTGCCACCCTAAACAAATGCCGTATAGTCTAGAAGGTTATTGTGTGAATCCACAGCACGAACCGTGGCGCTACGATGCGTATAGTCCTTTTACCGGGTCGCGGAGGTACGGTTAAATAATCTACATTTATGTAGGAATCCAGTATATAAATATGTTCCAATATTGTCACACATTTGACGTGATGATATTTCTTTAAATATTATGAATGCCTTGACTAAATAATATGCCCTTCCAGTATTGCTTTGATATTGTAAATCCGGACAACAAGCCAATTGATGAAAAGGCTTTGAAGAAGTATATTTTGTCGTTGTATGTGGGTAAAAACAAATTGACTCCGAAAGATAATATTCCTCTTGCAGTAACATACTACAAAGATGATGATAGTATCTGTGTCATACTTGTTGGAGCTAGCAAAGTTCTCGCTCGCCGAGTGCGAGCGATAAATAAAGATCTCTCCAGTTCACGACTGAAATTCAAAGGACTTGATATTTCTCCGCCCTATGAATTCGGACCTGATGAAGATATATGGTGGGACGTCGACGATGACGCGTGTCCTGAAGATGAGAATAAGAAATCAACATGGGAAAAGTCCCTTCGCCACAATGGGCCATATATATCGTGGATGGAGAACCCTTACGAACCACACGGTTTATCTTTGAAATATGACGGGAAGTCATACAAATTAAATCCAGAAGAAGAGCAGGTTGCGATGTTGTTCGCGAACTCTATTAGATCGGAAGAGGATGCGAAAGACAAGGGTAAAACCAAGAGAGAAGAGACGAAAGACAAACTTTTTTGTGATAACTATTGGGAAGATTTCGTGACATATCTAACTCCTGAACATCGGAAGATCATTAAAGATTTCAAGAAGGTAGATTGGAAACCTCTTGTGAAAGAGTCATGGAAAATATATGAGGATAAGAAAGCTACAAAACCAACGTATGAAGATAAGATAAATGCAACAATACGTGCTGCGCGTCGAGATCGCCGATTCGGTTTCGCGATAGTGGACGGAAAGAGAATGGCACTAACAAATTCCAGTATTCCCGCGATGAATTTATTTCGGTCTCAAA
>Ga0210037_1002463_pt1 | contig 9686 bp, 10 predicted proteins | sample CryGey08umfilter_3_FD_185451 | JGI IMG/M metagenome (GOLD analysis project Ga0210037, IMG submission 185451) | Groundwater microbial communities from aquifer in Utah, USA - Crystal Geyser 4/9/14 0.8 um filter (SPAdes) (version 3) | ecosystem: Environmental > Aquatic > Deep subsurface >...
AGACCCCAAAGGTTCATCTACATAAACTGTCCAAGTAATTAAAACATTTTTAGAATTATTCTTTGCTGTTGAATTTAATGTCAATGTATCAGTAAAAGTTCCTACTGTTGAAACATCAGCATTAAATTTAGCGTAATAATTTGTGTTTAGATTAACTTTAGTTATATCTAATGTTAAACTCATATTATCAAGATATAAAATTTCCCCAGTACCGAAAGAACCCCCGAAGCTTACATAAAATGTATCGTCAATCATCTTAAAAGTTTTTGAAATTCTTTGATAGCTTGTTTCAGTGAGTTCTTTTAATAATATTAATGTATCTGTATCATAAAAATAAATCTCTATATTACTTCCAGAATTTACTTTTGCATCAAATGAAATTGTATATGTATTATCTGTTATTAAGCTTCTGTCTAATACACTGCTTACATCCAAAGATGCACCACTTGAATTGTCTACATAAGTTATTACAAGCTCGTTCCCTGTATTGGCCACAGTATTGTTTCCGTATGCAGCCCAATTATAAACACTTGAACCTTCATAAGTACTTGCGTCAGTGTCCCATAATTCATTGTCATAATTAAGACGGCTTGAAGTGTCAACCGAATTTATATAGAAAGGTTTACGTACACCCCAAAATAACAATGAATCTGCATAAGTAGTACCTTTGACTATTGACCCTAAACTTTTATCATACGAATATAGAACAGGAGACCCGCTATTGCTGATAATCTTAATTTGAGCGAATGTAAAAGAAGCTAATAGCCATATGTAAATAGTCAGTTTTTTCATGTTTTACTATAATAAATTGTTAATATAAAATTAGTAACAGTTCCATTAACAGTGATACATTTAAGCCAAACCATTTCATTACTTAATATTGTTGTATCGTTAAAAACAGTATAAACTACTCCCGAAGAAGTTGCTTGAATATTGTTTGTAATATTACTTGTAAATAATTGATTAGCTCCACTTGTTTTATAAATAACATCATGATATATATTAAATACTACACTTGTTCCTTCTAATATTGAAGCTTTAACTGAATCAATTGTAATTGAACTGCTTAAATAAAAAGGTATTATTTCATCAGTTTGAGGATAAGAAATAGAAAAAGGTAATTTATATACATCATTTATTAATAAAGTATTAGAATTAATATTTGAAGTCATAGTATTAAGTTGTGTTTGAACTGAACTTGTAACGTTATCTAAATATTGAAATTCAGTATTAGAAACACTTCCATCTGCTAATTTGCTTGCATCAATGCCAGCAGAACTATTAATATCAGCATTTACTATTGAATCATCTGTAATTGAAGTTATACCTTCGTTTGTAATGCCTATAGAACCGCTTATAGTGACCGCTGTGGCTTCATTTGAAGCATTGCCTACAAACATACTGCCTGAAGATAAAGTTGTCAAATCCACGCTTCCTACTGCGTTTGTAAGCTCAGTTCTTACTACTTCTAAACTATCATTGATAGTTGGCTTTAATATATTGATAGTATAAGTACTCAAACTGTCTTTAATATCACCTGTTCTTGCTATCGGCGTTAAAGTTTGTGAATAACCAAATGTAAAAAAGGCTAATAGCCAAATTAAACTTAAAAGTTTTTTCATTCCTTCTCCTAATACAAAATTGTATGTACTATAATTGAAGTAGTATTAGTAAGTTGAGTAATATAACTACCGTTTGTAATTTTAACAAATTTTATTCTATGTTGTAAACCTGCCATGTGCTTTGGAATAATAGCAGTAGTTTTATTTACTTCTATTATATATTCAACAGGAACACCATCTTCTTCTAATAAACCCCAAGTATTTTCTTTTGGATTGTAAACCATAAAACCTATATTACTTGCAGTCCAATTTGAATCTACTTGCAGATAAATTATCTGCCCTCTCGGATAATAAGCTCCACTGACATTATCACCTGCTAATATGGCTAAATTTGAATTTCCTGCATAGTTAGAACCATAATAATCTACTTGATAATTTTGTGCATATACTAATGATCCAAGAAATAATATCAATATAAACATTAACTTTTTCATTTTACCCTCTATAAATTGCTTTCTAATTCAGTAATATCTTTTATTATGGCAGGCGGTATTTGTCTACCTAATAATTGTGCTGCTTCTCTTATTGCATATTTAATAAATAATTCTAAATGCTTTTCTGGGATATCTATATAATCATCTAAACTTCTAATAGGAATCCCTGTACGAGTTCCCAAAACAGTAAATATAATATCATTTGTGTAAGGATATACAGCATTAGACAAAAATAAATATATTAAAGATGAGCTTTGAAACCATGCTGCATTCGGATAACTGCTGGAATTTAAATAACCATTCAAAGTAATTAAATCTGTTTCTGATTCAAATACAGCAGTAAGGCTTACATCTGTTTCGTTTTGTATTACAATTGAATTAACTGTTTCCAAAAACAAATCATCTGCATCCATTATAATAATATAACCGTTAGTCCCTTCTGAAAATTTACCAAAATGTGTTATCGGTGTTCCTACCATTTGAAACTCCTTAATTTAATTTACTACTTGTATTTCATCTAAAGGAAATGCTAAATAATATTTTATTCTTAATATTTTGCCAGGCTGAAGAATTAAATAAGGTACTCCTGAACCAGTAGTTAATAATCTTGACATCATATAATATTTAGCCGTAGTGGTATGTTTAACAAATAATCCCGCTTCATATACATAAACTGCATCAGTATCAGAAACATTGGTAAAATCTCTTTTTACTCCGAACATACTATAATTACTAGTAAAAGTTAAATCGCTGGTATTTAAAGCTATGGTTGTTCCATGAATTAAATATGTATTAGTCAATTTATTCGTTAGTTTAAAGCTATTAGCACTTAAAGAAAAACTACCACTTGACGAAGTTCCCACACTTCCTCCTAAAAGCAATCCGTAATTGTTTTCAGAAGCTGCTGCCATTAAATCTTTTTGAGTTCTTGCAGCAGTAAAATCTACTGTATAATAACCACCTGCTTGATCTTGTAAACTTGCTATACTGTCTCCACCATTAAATTCAGAACTTAAATATCCTAAAAAGTTTTTAACAAAACCACTTACAGCCGATACACTGAATTTATAACTTATATCAAGTACATAATCTGCTGGTACTTCTACATAACTGTTAATACCATCCGTAAATCTGTCTCTTGCTAATAAAATATATTCATTATTATTTGTTTTCCCTACTAATCCTATTTCAGAAACATAAACCGAAGTAGTCCTACTATTAATATAAGCTCTGTTTATATTTAAATATCCATTTGAATTAAAAGTAATTGTTGTTGCTTGATAAACTACATCTGTTACTACTACTATATCTGTAAACAACGTATTCAAATTATAATCAGCAAAAGCAATATCACTACCCATATTAGCATTTTGGTCTAAACCAGATATTCCAGAATTATTAGTAACGTTGCCTATCCAAATACCATAATAAGGAACATTGCCAACTGGTATACCTTCTTTTACGTCTGCTGTATGGGTTGTGGCTGTTGCATTGGTATTAGCAGTAGTTTTAATCTTGTTTGATAAAGATGTACCTGTAAAAGCATAATTTAACATATAAGCAAAATTAGATACAAAACTTCTAAAAGGTATTTTTTTATTGAATACTACTTTTCCTTTAGGATTTGACAACTTTAATTCAATTTCAGCTTTAATTGAAGGTGATATAATTCTTTTTTTGTTTTCTCCAACTATTTCATATTCTAATATCGAGATAGGGGCATGACTTTTCATTTTATTTCTCCTTAAAATAAATTTGCTAACTTGTAGATAATGAATATGTTTTTTCAAGTAAAGGCATACTTACTGTAAATTCAATTTCATCATCTGGTTCATCAATAGATGTTTTAAATTTATATGTAATATTTAAATTGTTCATATACGCAATATTTTCTTCCATTTTACTTAGAAAATAAGTATAAATAATATTATTAAGTTTTGGTTCTAAAATATTAGCAGAATGTAAAATATAAATTTTCTGTAAATTTTGCATTACAGATGTTTTTCTGCTTGCTGAATTTTCAAAACCATATTTGCTAATGGGAATATCCAATTGACTATACAATTCTTTTACAGGCGAATAGTAAAGTCCATAATTAAATTGAATACCAGAATCTAAAAGAGCAACTATTGAATATGATAAACTTTCAGTTGCTGTTTCAATACTATAACTTTCTGGTATTAGCTTAGATACTTTAGATAATGCAATCTGATAAATAATTAATCTTTCATTAGGAGTAAATTGTTTTAAATAATCTGTATTAGATAAATTTATATCTGTTTTTTTATATTTACTCAAAGATTTGGAAAACAGCATATATTGCGGTAATTTTTTAATATAATCATTCGCAATAACAGAATCATCTATCCCTATATGTCCATCTGAATAAACAGAATGCACTATTACTTTTTCTTTTACTTCATAATATTTAGTTAATGCAATATTAAGAACTATTATTTTTTGATATTCAGTTAATTTACTGTAATATGGATGATGATTGAGTAAATTATTTATTAATTTTGCAGTTGTCATTAGTAAGGTTTCCAAATTTGCATTTCTATCCAGCTTTCATTTTTAATTAAATCTTTATTTAATTCTCTTTCGTCTGTTCCATACAATTGAAGAATATTTTGATATTTTTTCCCTTCACTGCTATTAGCATATTTTATTATACCTAATTTTGCAATTTCAACACAGGCAAAAGAAATTAATTCTTCATTAAATTGGGAAGGAATAACAGGTTCTAAATCTTCTATATCATAATCATCAATATTTATATCAGCAGTATATCTTAATTCTATTTTATCATTTTCACTTCTTGGACTGTAATTAAATAAAATCTTATTTTCATCTCTGTACAATACATATTGATAACCTCCGACTTCTATTCTTTTGACTTTGGTATATTCATAATTATTAACTTTAACCATATATTCAGCTTTGAAAGAAGATAAATTAAATATAATTTCTTCATTTAATTTTTCTGTTTGCTTATCAGAAGATAAATTGCTGTAATCAGGTATTTCAGAATCAAATTCATATATCCTTTGAATCAGCTCATATCTTCTTGCAACTTTTCTTGATGCTCTTAAAAAACATCTTTCATAAGTAGATTTACCAAAATCTTTGAAATTAATATCATTACATCTTAAAGCTATTTCGCCCATTAATGAATTATCCATCTAAATCACTTCCTCTTAATTGCAATTTTATATCAGCATATCCTTTGAGAATACTCAATTGATTGTTAATTTCTGAAGTATATAATTGTACTTTATCAGAACGTCCTAAATCTTCCATGGCTTCTAAAGCTGCCATTGCCACTAATAAATCTATATAACTGTTAGGAATGTTTAATTCGTCATGTTCATTTAATTCTGGAACATCTTCTAAACAAATTAATTCAACTTTGTAATATTGTTTATTTGTAAGAATAGGCAATAAATATATTTTATTTTCTAAAATAGTATAAAAGTATTCATCTTTTGTATTATACATATCATTTTCTTGATATTTAGTGCTTAAATACTTATCAGGTGTTATATATCTTACAGTTCCTATGTATATTGAAGTATCTTCTGTTTCAGGTACTGCTGGAAGCTCAAGGGAAACAATATTTTTTACATTAATAAAAAGTTCATAAATTTCTTCAATAGTAATTACATTATTACTTTCATTCAGAATTTCTATTCCAAGACCTCTTTTCATTGATGAATCAGTAAGTAGTTGAGAATAATATTTTTTAGAAATAGCAAAGTTAGGCGAATATTGTTTCATTAAAGTTCTAATTGCCCTAATCATTCTTCCATAAGCTCTACGGATATATCTTAATCTGTTTTCCCAGCTGAATAAATTACCGTCTTCATTATTGTCAATGTAATCACCGACTTTCAAAGATAGACTTTTATCTATTTCGTCTACTGTTACCATTTTATCTCCTTAAAAAAATAAGGACTATCTTTCGATAGTCCTCTATTAATTAAAAATCATAACCTTCAATTTTGTAAGTAAAGAAAGCTACTTTTCCAGCTCCAGCAGCAGTATGTGTAATTTTAAGAAAATCAGTATTATCCAATTTTCGCCAATTAGTAATATCTGCATCAAAATCAGGCCCTGCAGTAGAAGTATGAGCTGTTTCACAAATATAAGCTCCTAATGCTCCATCTGTAGGAGTTGCTTTAACAATATTCCCAACTACATAAGCTGTAGAAGCAGCATGAGCATCTAAATTACTTATAGCTGAGAATGTGTCAAGTGAATCTATTTGCCACCCCCCTGTAGTAGTAAAAAAGGCTACTCCATTTGCAGAAGTAGTACTTAATTTAACAGGTGTAATATATACTGCTATAGGTACAGATACATCACAAGGTATAAATGTATAAGCAGTATTTTTTTTACTTGCAGCAGTACCTTCCTGATATAACAATATTTCATCTTCTACGGAAGTGAGTTTCTCACTCATATATCTTTTAACTTTTCCTTTCAACATTTTTTATTTCTCCTTTATTTAATTAATTATTCCATAGGATCGCCTAATGGACTAACAGCTGCATAAGCAGTAGCATTAGAAGAACCATCAGGATATAATTTAGGTATAACTGTAAATACCCAATGAGCATCAGGATTAATATCAACAAATCCTTTAACTCCATGAATGAATCCATTAGATTTAAGCGGATTTTCATTTTTAACTTCAACTATATCAGCTGAAGGGTATCCTTTTAATGAAATAGGTTTAAAATGTTGTTTATCATACATAATCATTATATTAGATAATCCATTTAAACTCATTTTGTCAGAAGGTATAACATCAATTGATAATCCACCGCTTGTTTTAAATGACTTGCCTTCAACAGACCATGAAGATTTTATATCAGGTACATGTTGTGTCATGTGATTAATCATTGTGCTGAATGAAGTATAAGCATCTTCACCGCAAACAAGAACTTTTTTACCGCTTCCTATATATCCTTTACCTTGCATTACTTTATTGAATATTAACGGATGGAAAGAACCCATATTAGTAGAACTGCCAGCAGTAAATCCACTTGAATAATCAATATCTTTCAAAGCGACATAATGTGATTTAGGAATATTAGCTAAAATACCATCAGTCCATCCTTGCCAATATCCTGTTGCAGGATCAAACCTTTCATCTTTTTCACCATATAAAGCAGTCCATTCCCAATGATCATAATAATCTTTGATTGCTTGTCTTTGAGACTTTGCAAGAGAACTTTGAATATTTAAATTTTTTGCAATAACTTCTGCAAAATGTTGAGTACCCCATGCTAACAAATGTCTTTGTACAATACCATATGTCCATGTATTACTGAAATTTCTTACATTTGCATCAATTTCATCTTCTTTCATTGATTTAGCCATAGGTATAAAAAATGCGTATTCTTGTGGTATAACTACAGTAGCATTCCCACTTGCATTTTCCCATGTAGGAGCAGCATTTCTTGCTCCTACCGTAAAAGCAGCAGCAGCAGTATTATAAGTCAAAGAAGTTGTTCTTTGAGAACCAGCCCAAAGTCTTTCTACTACTATTTCAGATTTTTTATAATCAACTGAAATAATTTTACTTAGTTCAGGAACAGGTGCTGATTTTGATGCTTGTGGATAATAGAATGCTACTCTTGAATTAGCAATAACAGCAGTTCTTCTTGGTTCAACCCAAGAAAACATTAGCATAATCATTTGACCAGGTTCTAAACGAGCTATATCACCTACTTGTTTAGGATTTCCGTCTGTCATTGCAGTAGCAATACGAGTTTTGTTAGATTCAATTTTAAATGTACATAAACCAGTTGAAGCAGCTGCTGCTGATACAGCACCTGTTTTCAAATATATTCTTTGTACAGGTTCAACTTCAATAGGAAGTCTAAATCTAACATCATTAACTTCATGTGAACCACCTTCTTCTATGCTTTGCAAGATAATTTTCATAAAGTTAGAACGACCTTCACTAACTTTATAAATTAAATCTTTTTCTAACATAAGTGGGTTTCTTTGATACTCAGGAATAGTAGCAAGAATAGACCTGCCACTATAATAAGGTAAGTTTAAAGGTTGTTCGTAAAAACCTTTACTTGAACTTCCACCAGGTATAGGGGATGTATATCCTCCATAACTTGCGGGAGTTGCTTTATATAAACTAAACATTTTTAATCTCCTTAATTTTAAATTTTAAAGAGATTCCAGTATTATAAGCTTTCTATAAATTGTTGTCTTAAAGTCTTTTTTTGTGGTTCTTGACCAGGAACATTTGATACAGAATCAATTCTCAAAGTATTCAATCCCAGCTTATACATCTTAGCAAGCTCAAGAATAGAAGCTTTATTAGACCATTCAACAAACCTTTTCAGCATCTCTTCATTCCAATTCATTTTGTTTTGTACATCATTTAATTGTTTTTGAAGTTCAGCTCCTCGTTCAGCTTCAAGTCTTTTTCTTTCAGCTCTTATTTCTTTAATAGTCTGCGTATTAGAACCTTTACCTTTTAAATCAGAATAAAGTTCGTCTAATCGTTTAAAGTAAAGCCATGCTCTACCGCCTGGATCATCATCTGCATCATTTCTACTTGGTTTAGAATCAACAAACTCTGGAAACTCTTCATTCAATTTTTCTTTAATAACTGTACTAAATTCCCGTTTCTGAATAAGTTCGGGTTTCCTTTCTCTTAAATATGCTTCTAAAATAGTATCGTCTTCTTCTAATTCAACTAAGAAATCAACTATTTTAGAATTATCATTTAATTCTTTAAGAGTGTTTTGATGCGTTTGATAGAGTTTATCATATCGAGATTTTGAAGTCCTTAATGCAGCTTCGTATTTCGGTAAGTTTTGGAACTTCTCATCAATCTCTAATTGATTTTCGTCTATCTGTTCGCTAACTTTTTCCGAAGTAGAACTTCCTGGTACTTGAGAATCCACCTCATTCTCATCAAAAGACGACATAACATCTTCTCTTGAAGGACTTGTTGATGTTTCCTGTGGTTGGGAAATTTCTTTCATTTTTTTACTCCTATTAAATATAGTTTATTTATTTTGTTTTGTCAATAGGTTTTTTTAACTCTTTTATTTGTTCTTTTAACTTTTCAATTTCTAATTCCATTTTAGATTTAATTGTTTCTGCAGTTAAATTAGTATCTAAATCACTTAACATCATAGCTTTCTTAGCATTATATTCAGCTAACAATGCACGATTCTCATATTGTTTCATTAATTCTTCATCTCTTTTTACTTGTTCTTCTAATAATTGTATTTGTTGAGATAATTTATTTTTAACATTAATTTGTTCTTGGACTTCATCAAACCCACGCATATCACTTAATTCAAATGCTTTTTGAATATAAATGCTTCTATCCATAGGGTCAGATGTAGTTTGAGCTATTTTCATTAATTCAGTACCCATAGCAAGCTTTTGAGTAGGCATAGCTTCAGAACTAATAGATAATACTAAATATCTTCCTAATTTAAAATCTTGTATTAAATCTTTAGCAACAGTTACTTCTTGAAGATTGTTCTTCTCATCAAAGAAAGAATAAGCCTGATCTGCCTGTAAATTATTTACAAGATAATCAATTAATACATTGCCAAGCTGTTCATTAGCAAGATTAACATGA